>MDTB01074778.1_pt1 | contig 15805 bp, 15 predicted proteins | sample 811161 | NCBI WGS metagenome assembly MDTB01 (sample SAMN05326650, study PRJNA326480) | marine metagenome | isolation source: seawater | place: Mediterranean Sea | collected 2009 | reverse complement strand
TTAAGTTCTTGTGGTTCAGACTTGCAAATTGGAGGATGTACAGATCCTATAGCAGAAAATTACAACTCTTTGGCAGATTATGATGACGGTAGTTGCTTATATATTTTAGGATGCACTGATCCTCTGGCAGACAATTGGGATCCATTAGCTACATTAGAAACTATCAATATTTGTGAATACAGTGCTAATCTTGTCTATTTCCTTGATCCAAGTGCTGCTCAATATATGACAAATTGGGGAATTACATTTTATTCTTTTTATGATAATAATGAAGAGTGGGTTGGAGATTTAACTAATGATTATTTTTGGAATTCCCCACCTAATTGCATTCCTCAAACTGATGGATCTACACTTACAGCAACATTATACTGGAATGGAAATTATGATAATTATTTAGGATCATTTTCTTGGTCAGCTTATCCAGATGATGGACCAATAGCAGATTACGACTATACTGAAACAGGCATTGTTCCCGGAACATGTGTTAGACTTGGTTTAAGCAAGAAAAAAATCAAAGAACATAAAGAGTTAACTAAATAGATTGCATTATAATTTGAGCTGCATTTTTAGAAGCACCCTCTTTATTTAATAGATTTATTACACTATCATAATCAGAAAGGATTTTTTCATTTTGGTTTAAAACAGCTTGTAACTCATTTTTAATATTTTCTTTATTACAATCTGCTTGAATAAGCTCTGAAACAACTAATCTATCCATAAGTATGTTTACTAAAGAAATAAATCTTGTTTTAATTAAAATTTTAGCAAGTATATAAGTAATCCAATTTGTTTTGTAACAAACAACTTGCGGTAATTTAAATAATGCTGCTTCTAAGCTGGCAGTACCTGATGTTACTAATGCTGCTTTAGCATTTTTAATTAAACTATAGGTTTGATTAAAAACAATTGAGACATTTTTTTCCTTAATAAATGACTGATAATATTTCTCATCAAATGCATGAACTCCAGCAACTACAAATTGATAATTAGGAAAATATTCAACTATTTTCAACATCTCAGGAAAAACCGAATTAATCTCTTGCTTTCGACTTCCAGGTAAAAATGCAAGAATTGGCTTTCCTTTTTTAAAATCAAAATTGATATTCGAACTGGACATTTCATCTAACAAAGGATTACCAACATAAGTTGCCTTAACACCTATTTTTTTATAAAAATCTACTTCAAATGGAAAAATAACTAAAAGTTCATCAACATATTTTTTTATCTTATATGCCCTGGATTTATTCCAAGCCCATACTTTAGGTGAAATATAATAAAACACCTTGATTGAATTTTGCTTAGCAAACTTTGCAATTTTCAAATTGAAACCTGGATAATCTACTAATATAATTGCATTAGGTTTATATTCTAGTATATCTTTTTTACAATAAATAAGGTTATTTCTTATAGTGTTAAAGTTCTTTACAACATCCCAAATGCCCATAAAGGCAGTCTTATCAATACTTTTTGCTATCTCAACTCCCTCTTCAATTAAACGTTTTCCTCCCCAAGCGCGTATCATTAGATTACTGTGCAGCGATTTCAACTCATGTACTAAATTAGCTGCATGAATATCTCCTGAAAACTCACCTGTAACTATATATAATTTCAATTAAAGAAATTTTAGAATAATAATAAAAATAGCATACAAAATAGTAGCAAATAAAATTCCCCTTGCCTGATCTTCCCTATTTGTTTTAAGATTCATGAAAAAGATAAGTAAATTTATTAAAACACTTAAACTAACCACGTGAGGAAGTTTATCTATTACAACTAGTTGCTTATACATTCCATACGGATCTGAATGCTCAGTAAAAAATGCTACATAAACTATATATGCAGCAACTGGAGCAATAATTCCAACTATTGTTCCTATTAAAACATCTCTACTCATCAGCTAATAAGTTTTTGATAGATAACAAAGAAGAGCTAGCTGTCAAATCAAATTGTACAGGTACCAAAGAAACATAATGATTTGCTAAAGCCCATTCATCTGTATCCATGCCTTTATCATAATTTACAAAATTTCCTGTTAACCAATAATACACCTTTCCTTTAGGATCAAACCTCTCCTCAAATTCTTCTTCCCAATTTGCATTTGCTTGCCTACATACTCTCATACCTTTTATCCTCTTACCTTCTATAGATTTAGGAATATTTACATTTAGACAAACTCCATTATCTAATCCTTGGTTAAGTACCTGTTTTGTAATCTTTATAATATACTGCTCTGCTTCTGAAAAATCAGCATCAAAATCATAATCTAATAAAGAAAAACCTATAGATGGTATGCCTGCTAATGAAGCTTCAGCAGCAGCTGCCATAGTTCCTGAATATATTACATTAATTGATGAATTTGATCCATGGTTGATACCTGATACACATAAATCAGGCTTTCTATCTAAAAGTTTATTAAGTGCCAGCTTTACACAATCTACAGGCGTACCACTACAAGCATATTCTATCTGTGGACCTTCATCAATTAATACTTTATTACATCTAATAGTATCTTCAATAGTAATAGCATGACTTTTAGCAGATTGCGGACTATCAGGAGCAACTACTACCACCTTACCAAAGGTGTTCATAATTCTAATCAAATTACGAATACCTTTTGCAGAAATACCGTCATCATTCACAACTAAAATTAAAGGTTTTTTCATTTCTTTTTTTAATACTACAAAACTAGCATAAATATTATTGTATACTAATTCCTATTTTCTTAATTTTGCACAGAACTAAATAAATAAAGATGATTTGGATAATAATGATTGGATTTATGATAGTGGGTGGTATTGTAAATTCAAAACTAAAAGGAAAATTTAAAAAGTACAGCCAGATACCAACAACTTCTGGAATGAGTGGAAAAGAAATTGCAGAAAAAATGCTTTCTGAAAATAATATCACTAATGTAAAAGTAATTTCAGTACCTGGAAAATTAACTGACCATTATAATCCAATGGACAGAACAGTAAACCTTAGCCCTGAAGTATATCAAGGAAGACATGTATCCGCTGCTGCAGTTGCTGCTCATGAATGTGGACACGCTATTCAGCATGCCCAAGCTTATCAATGGCTACAAATGAGATCACAAATGGTTCCTATGGTTAATTACAGTAACAAGATGATGAGTATGATATTTATACTAGGTATTTTGGGTGTAGGTTTTCTAAAAGTTATCTCTTTCTACCAATTAATCATGCTATTTATCATCTTACAAGCTATAGTTACCATTTTTACTTTAATAACATTACCCGTCGAATTTGATGCTAGTAAGAGAGCTTTATTATGGTTAAAATCATCTAATATTACAAGTAGTCAAGAATTAACTTATGTAGAAGATGCTCTTAAATGGGCAGCTAGCACCTATATAGTAGCAGCACTTGCAGCAACTACTTACCTTTTATACTATATATCAATTTTAAGAGATTAAAGCAATAAAAAAGCCTTAACAAAAGTTAAGGCTTTAATTCATAATAATGTTAAAGTTACTATTTTTTTGTCAAAAATGGTAATCCAGTTCTTGCATTTTCTTTAACATTATATCCATCTGGCTTAGCACATGCTGTAGATCTAGAATCTTTTGAGAAATAATAGATTGTTTGTACTCTACCCGTTGACTTTAAAGTAACATCTTTTTTGTTTAAGTGATAAGTTGTTCCTTTTGAATTGTTGTGCGTAAAAGACATAATTTTATTTTTTTAGTTAATACTATTTTTTACTGCCACTAATATAAATAAAAAAGTACTTCAAACTAAATACTACTAGAGATAAAACATTTAAATTGTTAACAACTAGAGCACCACATATAGCTTGTTAGAATGGTTATTAAAAATAATACATAGAACTTTACATAATATAAACAATATTTAAAATATTGATAAACAATGATTTATGATAAAAATACAAAACAGATTTATTACTAGATAAAAAGATAAGTTCTACTAGGTTAAATAGTTAATAACTTTCAATAAGAATATACTTCATTACTATAAATTTGGATGTTTTTTATAAAAAAAAGCAATAATTTAATCTAGTAAAATACGTTTTTAACAAGATATAACTTGCCAAAAATATGGAAACTATTAACTTTACAGGCATAAAAAATACAATGAAAAAAATACTTATTATACTAATTGGGTTATTATATTTAAATGAACTCTCTGCTCAAAAATATACTAGTAACTATATTAAAGATGCCAATAAAGCAGGTTTAGAATGGTGGAATCAGGTTAATGATAGTAAGTATGAAAAGGCGTATACTAAATTCTCAAGTATAATAAAAGATCAAACAGATGCTAATGAATGGGCAAGTCAAATGTCAATACTTATGAATGAGGTAGGAAATATTGAGCAGAGAAAAGTTAAAAACACATACTTTAAAAACTCACTAGAAGGTTTTGGAGACGGATTCTATGTTATCATTGAATATGACGTCAAGTATTCTAAAACAAGAAACCATATCGAGAATCTGGTATTAAAACAAAGCGACAATTTCGAATGGGAGATTCTTATATGGGACTATACATTCCAGGGCCTGAAAGAATAACAAATATTACAAACTATTTTTTGTAACCCAGTACCTATAGGCTAAAATCAATTTCTCACAAGCATTCAACTGAGTAATCTCTTTATTGTATAAAGAAGGCATGAGAACTCTATTAATCTTAGCTAATAATCTAAAAACAAATTTCTTAAAAAGTAATAGCATTATCTATCAATTAATACTTTATAGGTATGCAAAACACCTAATTGATTCTCAATTCTAATAAAATATGTTCCTTGTGAAAACTCACTTGTTTTAATATGAACAAAATTGTTTACACCCTGTCTATAAACTAATTCTCTTCCTAAAATATCAATTAACTTAATATCATAAAAATTAGTGCTATTAAAATTAATAAAGAACTCCTCTTGAGCAGGATTAGGGTAAACATTAATATCTTCTTTTATATCAATAGTAGAAGTTAAACAGGTATCAACAAAAACCTCTATAACTACACTTGTAGAACAGAATAAATCATTAATACATTCAAGATAATAGGAAGTATCTTGTGTTGGATATAATGTAGTTGTACCGCTTAGATACGTCATAGAGTCGTTTAGCCATGTAATACATCCATAAATTCCAGTACCGGAAGTATCATCAAGAGTTACTGTAACATAGTCTCCTAAACAAATTATAGGAGGGTTTGGAGAAATAATGTAATTAGTTGATAAAGGATTAGGATAAACTCTTACCTCAATAGTGTCTACATCTACACAATTATTACTAACATTTGTTGCAACAACTATATATAATCCAGTTACAGTAGCATTAAGAACATAAGAGCTAGATAAAATAGTGCCTGAAGAAGCTTCAGTCCATAAATATGTATCAAATCCTATTGTCGCCTCTAACTGGGCGGTATCACCAATGCATATCACTTCTACACTAGTGCCATTATTAATCTCTACATCGCATGGAGATGAAGTGCACGGCCCTAGAGTCCAAGAAGTAACGCCATACCAATTTAATGCTTCACAATCATTATTATAAGTATTTCCATCACATCCGCAAACTGGATCAACAACTGTTGGACACACGATCTGAGGATTAATCAATGTAGGATCTACACACAAGCCACAAGAGTCTACAGTAACAAATATCTCTCCTCTCCTATCACAACCAACTGAATCAGTAGCCTCAACAACATAGGTCTGCGAAAAAATTGGAAAATCTATAATCCTATTAACAGGAGGAGTAAGTAGAGTGTTAGGAACCCAAGTTATATTGGAAAGACCAAAAGTATCAATTTCCAAAACTATTGAGTCTCCATAACAAATTACAGGAGGATTTGGCATAGAATATATAGATATATCTTGTAATGAAACATCAATACATTCTGTAGCGGTACATCCATTAGCATCAATCTGTGTTACACAATATGTTCCAGGAGCATTAATTGTTAAAATATTACTATTAGATGACATACCATTACCATACCACTGATATGTAACAGGCAACGTTGTTGCTGCATTTGGTGATGCTGTAAGGATTTGTGGACTATTCCAACTACAAATAATAGAATCACCCGTAATCTCTACTCCACAAGTTACAGGCTGAGTACATGGCAAAAACCCTCCAAGACTACCATTAGGTATTGCAGGAGTCCATGAGACATCTGCACAGTCTGCATGACAGGAATTTGAATACATAACACCATCACAGCCACATACAGGCATATAAATCATTGGACATACGCACATCGTATTATTAGAAACACAATCCTGACAAATTGTTGTATCACAACCTGTGATAGCATCTGTAATCGTTACACACCACTGGGTATAAAATGGCACTTGATTTCCTGTACTTATTACCACACCATTTGTATCAATCCAGGAATAAGTATACATAGACATCCCATTCACTGTCGCATTAAGCATCCAAGGACTACTATTATAATCAAGATAAATACTTCCTCCAGTTAGATTACATGGAGGCTGAGATTCATTTATCATTATGCTAGCTGAATGATATGTATCTACAGAATAACTAAGATTACAATTTGCTGTTTTATTACCAATTAATACTAAAGAATTAGATATAGAAATTCTTGGGTAAAATAATATTGCAAATGCAATAACTAAACTAATAAATGACTTACTTCGCATAATATTCAAATTTTTGTATTAACACAAATATAACAATAACTAATTTAAAATCAGATGCAAACAAGCATCACCTAGTAAAAATCATCTCTCCGTTATTATGCTCAGAAAAAACATAACCATTATTAGTAAATAATTTAAGATCTTCAGAGTTTGAAATTCTATTTTTAATAATAAAATTAGCCATTTCCCCTCTTGCTTTTTTAGCAAAAAAGGAGATAACTTTTAATTTACCGTTTTTATAGTCTTTAAATACTGGAGTAACAATCTTTTGAGGCATACTTTCTAGCTTTAATGACTTACTATATTCATTTGAAGCAAGATTTACTAATGTATCATTAGGTTCCATTTCAGATGATAAAAAATGATTTAATTTTTCACCCCAAAATTCATACAAATTACTTCCAAAATTTGTTTCAATATGAGTTCCCATTTCTAATCGATAAGGAAATATCAAATCTAAAGGTTTAACAATACCATATAATCCTGAAATTATTCTTAAATTAACCTGCGCAAAATTTAATTCAGATTCTGAAAAATCTTCAGCTCTTAGCCCTTTATAGACATCACCCTGAAAAATAAAGATTGCTGGATTAACTTTTTTAGATGTCAAATCCCATTGCTGATAACGATCAAAGTTTAATTTAGCTAAATTATCACTTAAACTCATTATATTCTTGAAATCAGCTACTGTATAATTTCTTAATTGATCAACTAAATATTTTGTTTCTTCATAAAAATGAATTGTTGAGGGATTACTAATACTTATATTATGATTAGTTAATTTCTTGGCAGGAGAGATAATTATCTTCATTCGTGTATTTTTGCACAAAATTATCAATTTAATTTATGTATGATATACTAAAGAAATATAAATTAACCTCTCTACACTTAATGGTACTAATATTAGGTTTTACAGGTATTCTTGGTAAATTAATTTCTTTAGAAACTATACACTTAGTATGGTATCGAATGGGGATTGCTTGTATAAGCTTAGCTGCTTTCTTATTTCTTAAAAACCAACTTTTCACAATTAATAGAACTAACTTTATAGGACTACTAGCTGTAGGTGCTCTAGTTACTATACATTGGTTATGTTTTTTTAAATCTATAAAAGTGTCAAATGTATCAGTTGCAGTAGTTTGTATGGCTACTTCTTCTTTGTTCTCGGCTATAATTGAACCCATATTTTTTAAAAGAAAATTATTAATTTATGAAATAATTATGGCAGTAATTGTATTTATTTCACTTGCATTCATGATGGGAATTGAGACAAAATATATTCTAGGATATTTCTATGGAATAACCGCGGCATTCTTTGGAACTCTATTTACACTATTTAATGCAAAATATATTAAAAAGGTTGGAGCTGCACAAATTACCATGATTGAAATGCTAGCAGGAATTATTATTATTAGCTGCTGGTTATTATTTCATAAAGATTATACTGTATTCACCTCTTTTATTTCAATAAAAGATTTTTTATATCTTATTGTATTAGGTACGCTATGCACAGCTGTAGTTTTTGTTTGGATGACGGAAATAATGCGTCACATAACACCATACTCTCTAATTATGGCAATAAATTTAGAACCCATATACAGTATAATTCTAGCTATAATCATCTTTGGAAGTAATGAAGTTATGAGCAGCTCGTTTTATATTGGTAGTACAATAATAATTGCTGTTGTATTTTTGGAAGGATTCCTTAAAAACAAGCAATAGTTATTTGTAACTTTCGTTATGATTTCTAATTTTGCATAATAATAAATAAATAAATATATGAAAAAAACAATCACTCTATTACTAATTAGTTGTTTCACTATACTAAGTTATTCCCAAAATATTTTTAATAAAAAAGATAATCAAACTAACAATAAGAAAAAAGATTATTATAAAATTCAAGGTGAGGTAATGGGTCTTCAAGACTCGACAGTAATGCTTGCATATTATTTTGGAGGCAAACAATACGCAACAGACACAGCTTTTGTAACAGATGAAAAATTTACTTTTGAAGGTAATAAAGAGTTAAAAGGAGGAATGTACCTAGTCGTTCTTTCAGACAGTAGATACTTTGATATTATTGTATCTGAAAAAACATTCTCTTTTTCTACAAAACTAGATAACCTAGTTGGGGAAATGTCATTTGAAAAATCAATAGAGAATCCTCCATTTTATGATTATTTAAACTTTATAACTGATATGCAGGAGAAAATCAATCCTATCAAACAACAATTACAGAATGCTGATGCGAAAACAAAAGAAAGTTTAGAAAAAAAAGCTCAAGAAATTGATAATAAGGTAAGAGCATTTCGAGCAGAGTTTCTAAAAAATAACGCTGATAAGTTTTTTTCTAAAATACTGCTTGCTACTACTGAAATAGAAATCCCTGAAGCTCCATTAGATAGTACTGGAAATCCTGATAAGAATTTTCCATACCTATATTACAAAAAACATTTTTGGGATAATATTGACCTTTCAGATGAAAGAATACTTAGAACTCCTATATTTTTTAGTAAAATGGAACTATATCTAGAAAAACTCACCGTACAACACCCTGACTCTATAAGTATTTCTGCTGATATTCTAATAGAAAAATCAAGAGCTAATCCAACTATTTTTCAATATGTTGTGTCGTATATAACCTCTAACTACGAGAGATCTAAGATTATGGGGATGGATGCTGTTTTTGTACATATGGTAGAGACATACTATATTACAAATCAATGCAGTTGGGTTGACTCTACAGACCTTGTAAAGATTGCTGACAGAGCACAAAAAATTGCTCCTAATTTAATTGGAAGAAAAGCTTCTGAATTCCATGATGCGTATGGCAGACCATTTATGAAAGATACTTTAGGCATCGTACATACACTAAATGAAATTAATGCAAATTATACAGTTTTAGTATTTTTTGGCCCTACATGTGGGCATTGCAAAAAAGAAATGCCAAAAATTAAAAGCACTGTAGACTCATTAATTTCTATTGGTTATGATATGAAAACATTTGCTGTAGCTACAGAATTTGATAAAGCAGAATGGAAAAAATTTATAAATGAACAAGGAACAGGAGATTGGATAAATGTAGCCGATATAAATCATGACCCTGAAGGAAATCCAGTTGCAAGTAGTGACTGGAGAGATAAATATGATATCTACTCCACACCTGTAGTATATCTTTTAGATAAAGATAAAAATATCTTAGCTAAAAGAATAAGTCACAGCCAAATAGGAGAAATTATTAATAAATTAGAAAAAAATTAGAAGTATACCTCAGTAGCACCCCCATCTTGAGTCAAGTAAAATTTAAGATTATAATTTTCTAATATTGAATGAATCTCTTTTTTAAGAATTCCTTTTCCAATGCCATGTATAATGTCTAATTTTATAACATTACTATTTAGTGCTTTTTCAATACTTTCATAACATTTTTTTAACTGAATTTGAAGTATCTCGGAACTTTCTAATTGACAATCTATTAAATTTAATTTTTCAAGATGTAAATCAACTTTAAGCATTTTTTTAGATCTCATATTTTTCTTTGAAACAACCAATTCTGAAGTAGAGTCTTTAGACAAATAATCTTTATCATATAAATTGTTATTGTAGATATTTTGTGTACCTGTGCTATCATCAATCTTTACCAATTCGTTTATAGAAACAATCATTTCAAAACCATCTGTGCACAATACAGTAACTCTATGAGGAGATTCTATGCTAATAATCTCTCCTTTGACTGTATCCTTCTTAAAGGCAATCTTATCTCCTACAGAAAATAACATTAATAATAAATTGGATGAATAAAGAAATTACCACGACTAAACTCTAATGTAGGCATTGGAAATTTTAAAAAACCAAATGTATGTAATATAGCATTAGTAAATTTATTTTTAGTTTTAATCTTATTTAAATCAATATCAAACGTAATAAAATACTGTCTATAAGCATTACTTGAGGGCAATGGCTTTAGCATAGCATTAGCACCATATCCCACACCAAAACTTAGCCAAGGTGGCAACATTTTATTATCAATATTTAATACTGATTTCAAATTACACATTAACCAATACGTTTGTCCATTATAATCTTTGAATGCTCTCTCTATAGGATGAGCACCTAATTGTTGTGGATTTTTTACAGCCCATTGTGTAGGACTATAACTATATTTTAGCTGGATTTTTTGTTCATTCCATATTAATGCTTGACTAATTGCTAAAAGAGAACCTGTTGTGTTAGCAGCCAAATCACCAAATGAAGCGCCCCATTGCTTTGATGTTCCATCTAAAATCTCAATAATGGTTAAAAAAAGAGAACCAGTCATACCACCATACCAAATCGCTTTCTTTCTAGTAAAACCTGCCCACTCATAAGCTTTAATACCTGCAACTCCTGTATAATAAGACGCAGACATGTGACCTATTTTATCCATCTGCATCCACTCCTGATTATCGTTAATGAAATGAAAACTACTTCTAGGATAATTAGCATACCAAAGCTCATTTAATCCTACTAATGCAATAGTATAAGCACTAATTTCTGAGATTACAACTATTTTTTTTCTTTTCTTATGAAAAGATTGATTAGACTCCAAAAAATTATCTCTAAATTCTAGAGAACGAATATCTTGTGCGCGTAATTGAAAAACAAAAGAATAAGAAAATAATATAAAAAAAAGAATTCGCATCTAAAGGATAGTTGACTTACAATCAGCCAAAATATCAAATGCTTTTTCTTGCGTACTAGCCTCAGCATAGGTTCTCAATACTGGCTCAGTACCCGATGGTCTAATCATAAGCCAAGTATCATCATCAAAAAAGAACTTAAAACCATCTATTTTTTCTATCCTTTGAACCTCATATTTACCAAATTTCTTAAATCTATCAGCTTGACAATATTCAATTATCCTTTGCTTACTATTATCGTCAATATGTAGATCAATACGCTCAAAAGCAAAAGGACCTACTATCTCATAAACCTCCTGTATTAGTTCCTCTAATGATTTACCTGATTTAACCATAAACTCAAATAGAATTAACCCCATCCAAATACCATCCCGCTCAGGAATATGGCCTGCAGTAGCAATCCCTCCAGACTCTTCTCCACCAAGTAGTATACTCTCATTCAACATTTTTCCTGCAATATGTTTAAATCCGATCTTAACTGTTTCCTGATCTAAACCATAATATTTACACATCTTTTCTATTTTTACTGAACAAGAGAAAGCAGTCACAACTTTACCTGTCATACCCTTATACTTAACTAGATAATGAATCAATAACAAAATAATATGATGAGAATCTATAAAATTACCTTTACTGTCATAAAGACCAATTCTATCTGCATCCCCATCCGTAGCAAGACCACAATCTAAATCATTATCTTTTATTAAGTTAGAAAGCTCAGATAAATTCCTATGTATAGGTTCAGGAGAAACACCTAGAAATCCAGGGTTATTTTCACAGTGTAAAAGTGTTATATTTGGCAACAACCTATTCAATACATTCATTCCTGCTCCATACATAGCATCATAAACAAAACGCATATGCGAATTATTAATAGCAGATAAATCAAAATTCGCAGCAACGTGCTTACAATACATATCCTCAAAATCAACATGAACTATTTTTCCCTCTTCAATTAAATCTGCAATTGAAATACTATTATAATCCACCGAATTAATATCTGGAATTCTACTCTCAACATCACTAATATCATTCTGTAATAATGGTCCGCCAAAGTCTCCCTTTAATTTATACCCATTATATTCTGGAGGATTATGAGAAGCAGTAATGACAACTCCTAAATTAGCTTGTTCTTTGACAACACCTAAAGACACCATTGGAGTTGAAACAAATCCTTTAGCTAATTTCACTCTAACACCAGAATGAGCCAAAACCTTAGCTGCTGTTTCAGCAAAAAGCTGGCCAGCAAAACGACAATCGTGCCCAATTACTACAACCGGATCTTTATATTTACTATGTAACCAAGCAGCTACCGCAATACTTACCCTAGATACATTATCTGTAGTATACTCTTTAGCAATAATTGCTCTCCAACCATCTGTCCCGAACTTTATCTTATTCATTTATGAAATCTTTAAAATTGCAAATTTAAAAGATTAACGCATAATTCCTTGCTTATTTAATGCCTTTCGATATTTACGAGCGTTAATCTTGTGTTTAGTATAAGTCTTTGCAAAATTATGATAGCCAGAAAAATCTGCCTTTGCACACATAAAAATATAATCGTGAGAACTAGCATTTAAAACAGCATCAATAGAATTAATTGACGGAATACATATAGGGCCTGGCGGGAGTCCCTTATGTTTATAAGTATTATAAGGAGAATCTATCTTCTTATCTTTATTAAGAACACGCTTTATACTGAAATCTCCAATTGCAAAAACAAGAGTTGGATCTGACTCTAGCTTCATACCTTTTTTTATTCTATTTAGATATAGCCCTGCAATTATTGGCCGTTCATCCTTTCTAATATTTTGCTCCTTCTCAACTATAGAAGCTAATATACTTACCTGATAATAATTAAGATTCAATCTTGCTGCTTTTTCCTTTCTATTAGAATTCCAAAAAATAGAATACTCTTTTAGCATTCTACTTACAAAATCTTCAGCTGAAGTATTCCAATAAAATTCATAAGTATTTGGTAAAAATATACAAGCTACATTTTCATCAGTTAATTCTAATTTCTGCTGAAACATAACATCACTAATGTAAGATATAATAGATATAGAATCTGCTTCTATTTGACTTCCAATCTTTCCTGCTAACTCTTCTTTTGTTCTAATATTATTAAAAGTTAACCTAATTGGATCTTGATTACCAGAACGCAATAAATTAACTAACTCATTATTATTTAATGCTCTATCTATTTTATATCTACCAGGTTTTATATTTGTATCGTACTTTTTTTGTTTTGCCAACCACTCAAAAGAATTTGTATTTATTAATAATCCATTTTCTGATAAAATAGTGACAACTTTAAAAAAATCTGATCCTGTCGCTATATAAACATATTTATCAGAATTGTCATTAAAAACAACATTTGGTTGATATACTCTTGAATATAACTCGTAAATCATTCCAAAACCACCAAATATTGTAATCAAAAAAAATGCAATTACAAACTTTTTTAAAGCTGAATTCTTTTTAATTTTTTTTTTCTTTTTCAATTATAAATTTTCTAGTATAACTTTAAGCTTATGATCAGGATTAATATCTAAGATCTTGCGCAAATATAGCTCTCTTGACTTAAAATCGTTTATTTCTTCAGATAATAAAACCAAATTCTCATACGCTAATAAATAATCTGGATCTAATGCTATAGCTTGTTTCAAATTAATTTCTGCACTTTTATAATCTTTTTGTACTATTGCTATCAAACCTAGATTAGCATGTACTTCCTTAATGGTTGGGTTAAGATTTAATGCATCCAAATATTGCTTGCGAGCATCATCAATCTGATTATTATTAAATAAAAAACTACCAAACTTAATTTTGTAATCAATCACAAAACTCATAAGATTAATAGCTTTACTATGATAATTAAAAGCCTGATTTGGCAAATCATTTAAACTAAAAACTTCACCCATTCTACTATATGACATAGCTAATTCAGAATCACTATATTTTTCTTCATTAATGCTATTACTCAATACAAAATTAATAAGCCCCTTATGATCATTATTAAGATAGAAATATTGAATATAAGACGTGAAATTATCTTTAGAACGTGTTAAATAATACCAAGCAGAGTCTAGATATAAAGGATTACTTTCAAAGCTTTCATACCTCTTTAAATACGCCTTAGCTTTTGACAAACTACTAGATTGTGAATTGTTAATCGCAAACAAACCTAAAAAATCACCTTTCTCAAGTATATTGTTATTACTATGTATGCCAATTTTATGATCAGTAATAGAAACATGCATAATATCAGAAGTTAATGATTTTGGCATATGGCAAGAGCTACAATCCTTTGTTTGGTTATCATCACAAACTTGATGACATTGCATACATTTGTTATCAAAATAATCAGTCTCTAAAGAAGAAACACTTTTATGAGGATTGTGACATGTAATACAAGTCATTTCAGAATTTTGAAAACATTCGCTTTGCTGTAATCTATCTGCATGCGAAGCCATAATAAAAGAATTATCATTGTCATACTTTGGCAAATAAGTGTCCATAATATCCTTTAAGTGCATACCTGGTTTAAAAGATTCAAATGATTTCCCTTCAGCAAGTATAGAAGTGCCTTGTAAATGACACCTCTGACAAACATCAAATTGCAAATCCACAGGTAATTTTCCTGGATTAACAATTGAATAGTCAATATATTTAGAGGTGTCTATAATTTCTCCTTCAAGTTTTCTCTTTACATGAACCTCTCCAGGACCATGACATCTTTCACAATCAATACCTTGAGGTATAGAATTGTATTTATTTGATGATTTACTTTCATGATCTGTAAAAGCATTATGACAACTCATACATTCCAATCCTATTTCACGAGAAAACCTACTATTCTGACCTCGCTCAAAACCTGGTGGAAGATCGGCTATTTGATCTTGAGTGTAGTATGTATAAGGTATTTGATGAATATAACCATTAATCTCAAATAAATGTGAATTAGTATGATGACCACTACCTATCTTATAATCGATCTTTTTAATTAATTTATGAATAGTATCACTTCCTTTTAATCTAAATTCTTTGATATATAAACTATCATTATTAAAAAAAAGAGCATAAGATAAATTCTTAATAGAATCATAAATCACTGGTATATCAACATCAGCTAAAACACTATGCTCTTTAGTTGCATAATGTAAAGATTTCCCCATTCCAGTATGAATATAGGAATCATATATTTCAGCGTGACACATTCTACACTGTTCCTTTCCTACATATTTTACAGTATCATTATGATTTAAATATTCTGTATATGTACTTACTTGTCCTCTTTGACAAGAAAAAAAAAAGAATACCACAAAAGGCATAAAATATAGTTGTTTTCTCATTCTTAATCTAAGATTTATTCTCTTTCAGGAAAAGTATAATTAAATTGAAATAAAAAGTTTTAATCTATAACTATTCTTTTTTCTACTGTTCCGTCATCATATATGTAAAGA
>MDTB01099373.1_pt1 | contig 15808 bp, 10 predicted proteins | sample 811161 | NCBI WGS metagenome assembly MDTB01 (sample SAMN05326650, study PRJNA326480) | marine metagenome | isolation source: seawater | place: Mediterranean Sea | collected 2009 | reverse complement strand
CTCTGTTACATACTAATATTTTGCATATTTTGAAAATCATCAGGACGAATATCAACTTCACCACTTCCGTATTCCGATCCTATACGTAAATCATTTGGTCTTTCGTCTGCTACTGCTAGAATGCTTTCTGCTTCTACCATTCTAATCTCTTGTTCTTCTCCGTTATTTTTAAGAGTAACGCTTCGGGTCCAACGACCGTGTTCGATAAGAATCCATTGACCTACATCAATAGGATCTTTGTTTTCCGGACCAATAGCGTACACCTTGCCCCAACGTGGATAAATTCCTCTAGTGTCACCATCATCATTTCTAATAATTAATCCACTAGAAGTTTTTTGTTCACCAAAGTACATATCACTTACAAGGACACGGTTTTTAATTGGGGTAAGTGTTCCTTCGATTGGGTTATAGTTTTGTGCCATATTTAATCACCTTTTTTAACAAAGTTGCCGTCGTTGTCTTCTACCCATTGTTCTTCTACCTTAGCCTGGGCTTTAGTTTGCCCTGATCGACGCTTAGGTGCCACCGACTCAATCTCTACTGAAGCTGTTTGTTCTTCATCAACTTGTGGTTCAGATGGTTTTACTGATTGTTCAAACTCAGTAGGAGCAACATTATCTTCATAGAAATCACGCAATACTTCTTCGCGCTTCTTAATAATTTTGCCACCCGGTCCAAGTTCGTCACCACGAGCATTAACTTTAGCATTACCAACTGCTGGAGTTAGTTCATTTCTTTGGCGTAGCAAATCCATATCAACTTGTTTACCTTGCATTGATTTATAAATTTTACGTCCTGTTTGTTTTACTGCCATTTTTTTCTCCTAGTTATATTTGTACTTATCTCATGAACTCACGCCAATCCAGGTCATACTGGATTGAATCTATCTTATGTACACCTATTAAATATAGTACATACGATGCTACTGAACTACCTCTACCTACACCCCATACAATTTTATTCTCACGCATATAATCTACAAGATAGATCATATACTGTAGCAAAGGTATCATACCTCTACCTTCAAACTCTGCTAGTTCTTCAGCACATCTTGCTGTTTGGTCTTGTGTAGTACATTTTGTAAGAACGTAGTTATGTACGTTTAGCTTCTTATATTCATCAGGCATAAACCATTCACCCTGACATACACCGTCAAAAGTCTTTTGATCTACATCTAAGGGAATATACTTTTGTAGTTTATTAAGTCCTTGTTCTTCCATAGCAGAATTAAACTTATCTACATCATCTGATTCATCGCACAATACTACATGGCATTTATCCGCATGACCACTATAGATCATATCGATAAGATCTTTATTCGAGAATCGTGGGATACCTAGTTCGTCAGTTTTCATAAGCATACAAGTATTTTAACTTACTTTGATGAGATTGTCAAGATCTAAATTGCCTTTATCTTGATTATTTTCTTGTTCCAAGCGTTCTTTAGCTTCTTTCATTAAAGCTTCTTGTTTGTAAAATTCTATAAAAGTAGAAATTTGTTGTTGTAGTTGTGGATTACCAGTCGCAAAATATTTTTGCGTCAACTCTGATATTTTATCGTGTAGTTGAGATACTGTTAGGTTTGCTGTATCTTCACTAAAGGGATGGAGCATTATGCGTAAAGCCCGATATAGTTCGCCCAAACAGTAGCACCTTGATCAAAACTTGTAAATTCAAATATAAAGAACTTATCCGGATCAGCTGGGTCAGCTTTAACACTAATTACTGCGGTGGTATTATTTGTCGGCCAGTTACTTGACCTTTTCAATGTTCCAGCACCAGCATTACTAGCAAATGTAATAGTTCTATCTACATCAGCAGTTTTTATGTATACTCGCACAGTGTTAGTTTTGTCATTAGTTGTGTTCCAGTTGGTTAATGTAAGTGTAATATCAGCACCAACAACAATAGTTTGGTGCGGCCCATCGCTTATATTAATATTTTGACTTGAGTTTACTGTGCCTGCGCTAGGATGGTGAGCATCTGTATTGTTAACAAAGTTAGCACCACTTATATTATTCCCGAGGAAGTCATTAGCAACATTAAGTTTTGCTGTGATGTCTTGTAATTGTTCAATCTCTGTTTTAGCGGCAACAAAGTTAGATTTTAGGATGCTAAAATTATCTCTAAATCCTTGTGAATCGTTGTCTTGTCCAGCAACAGGATATTCAGCATTTACCCCTGTTTCATTAATTGAACTTTCTGTTAAGTTAGCCATTATGTATTCCTCTCTTACGTATTATTTATCTGCTTTATACATTGAATTGATAGTTTGCGAACGGTAAGTATTGTTCGTTACTAACTCCGTCTGTAGCATCAATATTATATCTTTCGATTTCTATGTTTAGTTGTTTAAAATTAAAATTACTATTAGCAATATTTAAAATAACGTTATCAGCTTCTCCTGGCTTACAGTAACAAAGAGGAATAGCAAGTTTAAAACCTAACTCTGCTTCACCTTGTACTTGCGCTGTACGCATCCATAATGGATAAAAGTCTCTAAGATTAGCTCCAACGGCTCGTAATCTATTTCGCATATTAGTAATATTACTTATGTATCTTGTTTGATCTTTGCTATCACTGATCTTGATAGCATCACTATCAATCTTAATTGTATTTGATATAGGACGCAATCTTTGAGGATCAGCATTAATACTATCATCAATATCTGCTACAGCTATTTCTTGTCCATTTTGTAATTCTAAAACTATTGAATTTCCAGTATCATACTGAACTGGGCCTATTCGAGTGTAAACAAGTATTGTTCCTGTAGAAGCAGGAGAATTTCCATCACCTCCTCTTAAACCTAGCGTAAAAAATCCTTGGCCAGTACCAACACCTGAGTTATCATCAGTTACAGAATATTGTATACTATCTGTCGTAATTTTATTTTGAGTAGCGATTGTAAATGACTGAGCTGTTTCACCTGTAGTTGGTTCTGCTGGATCCATTACTTCTAAATATATAACTTCGTATACTGTATCATTACTTCCAGCATTTTTAGCAAGAGCTTTCTTAACAGCTCCTAATTTATATTTTTTACGTTTATGGTTTTTAGCCACAGCCGCCATAAATTCGCGAATATCTTTTGTTTCTATACCAGCATATGCTAAAATATTAATCTGTGATTGTAATCCAAATGTTGGATCATTTGGTCTATATATACTGCTGGGAGTAAAGATAGTAGGATCAGATATGAAATTTCTAAATGCATTTCTTTCAGTTTGTTTTAACATTGGAACCATATTGATACTACTATACAATATATCATCTGGATCAGTAGTAGTGATTGTAAACTTACGTGTAGTAGCACTAAACTTAAATTGATCTTGTGCCTTCACTGTAAATTCGTAACTTCGATCAATAGTTGTAGTATCACCGTCAAATGTAGTTTTAGTGGTTGCTTTGTCAATTGTAGTCAGACCCGGCTTACCAGGTTCTCCGAATTGTCTAATTTTTCCTTGTAATTGTCCGTCAATAGCAAGAGTTATACCAGGAGGCAATCTACCATCGTCTAAGCTATATAACACTACAGCATTAGGAACATTACTTGTAGCACTCACACTTAATGTTGATGTAAAGTTGGCTCTAATGTTACCTAAGTTTGATTCAGTATTCCATGTGATAGCACTTTCAACTTCACCTAACAATTTAACACTAAACGTCTTATCTTTAGCAACAGTTGGATTGACAGTCTCTGTTATTCTTTTATTGTAGTTATAAAAACTAATAGTAGCTTGCTTAATACCAACAACTGCTCCTGTAGAATCGTAGGTTTTAAACATTACATTAGGAATAGTTCCTCTGAATTGGCTTCTTAAATAATCACTGTTTCCTGATTCTAGTGTTGTCAACGCTTTATCAGTGCTTGTAAATTCCACCTTACCGTTCTTTATTACCCAAACTGATTTGCCTATAATATTAGAAGCTACATATTGCTTGTTATCACTGGCATCGTCTAGTGTCACTGGAACTTCATTAAAAACTAGCCAACCATTTTCTTCAGTGCCTTTGAATAAGTTATCGGCAAAATCTACAAAACTTAGATTATCTTCTGGAAATCCTATTATATTTGTGTTTGTATCTAACACACCATACTGATTACCTGGATCTAGTCCTAAATTATTAGCAACAAATTCAGTGCTTGTTGTAGAAGAAGAACCTAACTGTCTAAGAGCTTCAATTGTAAATTTATATTCTGTTGTTACTGCTGGCTGATAAGGTACCCTTCCAGCAATTTCTCCGTTGGTGCTATCAATAGACATTCCAGGCGGAAGCACACTAGAAGAGCCATCTGGATTTGATTTCTTAACTGTAAAACTGATTATACCTTGATTACTTGTTGGATCATAAACGTCAAGGAATAAAGTAACGTAATTGTTAGCACGACGAAAACCTAAGTCACTTGGAGTCAACCAAACTGGTGCTCTTAAATATGTATTATCAGCAGTAAACAATCCTGTAGCAAGCTGCATAATAGTATTGTCTGTTCTTAAAAAGTCATCGCCTACTAGATAAATTTTAAATTGGCGTTTAGTAATAGTTACGCCGTCACTTACAGATACAGTAAACTCGTAAAATCTATTTAATTTTTTTGGACTACGTGTTGGAACAGCATAATCATAAAATGTTGTATCATAATAAAAACTTTCAAATCCGTTAAAACTTTTGACTCCAAAATCATATGGATATGTACCAAACACATTTGTATCAAAATACCCTTGGTTAGCTCTGCCCTCTAATGCCAGTAAAGGTTCGACAATGCCTGTTAGCTTACCTGTAGTTCTTCCTAAAGATATTCCTGGCGGAAGTTCTCCACCATCGTCTTCAATAAAATATTCCAATGTTTCGCCTGTAGGTAAGTCAGGATCAATAACTTGAAGTTGAAAGTCTACAGGACTACTGTCTAAAATATAAAATCTATTGTTAGGACCAAGGGGTAATGAACCTTCGCTGGTTACCCATTGAGGAGCATCCTCCCCGTCTATTGTTAAATTAAGTGTAATGTCTTCTTTGCGTCTATCTTTTTTTGCTCTTAAAACAAATTTAAATGTAGTTAATTTGTTAACTTCGAAAGGAGTGCCCAATAAATTAGTTCCATCTAATCTAAGTCCACCTGGAAGTTTTCCGCTTATTAATGAAATACTATCAACAGTTTGATCCACAGGCAGTGCTACAGTTTGTGTAAGACTTTCTTGAATTGTACCTAAACTGTGTCCAGTGTTAACTGTCCAAAGAGTATTAGCCATTATTACTCCTATAAAGTTCCGAAGTCTGCTTCAACTGCGGATGATCCTGTAAATGTAGACGTACCATCATCAAACTCAATGCTTAAATTATATGCTAGATATTCTAGTGAACTACTAAAAAATGTAGGAATAGCTTCTCCCATATCTAATTGATTAAGATATGTTTGGATACCATCAAACTCTCTTACGTCTAAGTTCCGAACATTACCATCCATATTACCTACGTTTGTAATATCATTTGATTGGGCATTTAGTGTTGCTGTTAGTTTAGGACTAGTGTCAGTTTGTAAAGATGTAACACTTGAAATTGTAATAGTTTCTCCAACAAGATTAGTTGTAGTATTGCCACCACCTGCTAGTGTTAGTGAATTTCCGTTAGCATCAAGTGTAATATTATTGTTATCAGCAAAAACTTGTAGACTCGGTAAACCTGTTGCTGTGCTGTTGATTGTAATTGTATTAGCATTTTCGGACAATGTTACTGCGTTACCGCCTACAATCTTTTTAAACTGTAATTCAGTTCCGTTAAGTTGAGCAAACACACCTGAACCCGAAGACCCTAAATTAGCACCTGTAGTTGCTTCAGGATTTCTATTTGAAAGTTCTGTAAAATTATTGTTTACTTTTACAAACGCTTCACGTAGATCATCTCCTGTTCCGTCGTTTGCTATTGTACCTATGTTAACTGTTTGTATTGCCATCTATTTGCTCCTGATATTGTATTTACCTGATAATGTAACGGTATAAGGGTTAAACTTATTGTATCTTGATACAGCTACTCTACGTGGTCCGCCCATAGCGTCATTTGTATCGCCGTATCCTGTAAGTGATCCTGCTTCTAATGTTTCAGAGCTATCTTTGTGTATCATGTCTTTTAATTCCGCAGGAGTAAGCATAGGATTGGCCTGTAGATATAAAGCACCTATTCCACATACTTGTGGACTTGCCATACTAGTACCTTGAATGTTACATTGTCTAAAACTACCACCACCATAATATGCGGCATCACTAAATTTGTTAGTTGTGCTTGTACAACTTGTAATTTCGTCACCAGCGGCATATATATCTACACCTGGACCAGTTGTACTAAATGATACTTTATTGTCTGCTGTTGAACTTTGTGCTAGTAAACAGCCTACCATAAATGCTTCTGTGCTATATGGAGAACTACCTCGATGATAGTATGAACTACCGCCGGCAAAAACAATATTATTATAATCGTCACCACCGGATACATCCACTTTAAAACTGTTATTGCCAGCGGCAATACACACATGTACACCTTCGTCAATAAGTTCTTCAACATCTGTGTCAACTGATGTAACACGAACAGGGGATCTATATCCACTACTAGTAAGATAAGGATACAACCCATAAGTGTCTCTTAGATGTGTTCTACTTGAAAAACTTGGATCATTACTACTACTATAGGTAGTTCCTCTGTATACAATAGAATTTATTGTTGCCGCGCTTGTACTGTATCCCCAACTCATGTTTACTATAGTAGGACGCTTGCGGCCTGTTATTGGGTCAACGGGTTTATTTCTGTGCCATAGTTTAATGACATCAAAGCAATTAGATATAGAAATTCCAGTTCCGCTATCGCCTGAGCCTTCTAGTCCTGCAACTTTAACACTGTAGACTCTTGCGTTCTTAGCCCAACCAAAATGTTTACCAGCCGCAGTACCAGCAACATGTGTGCCGTGTCCGTCTGTATCTCTGTAATGGTTAGAACTTTGTGTGCCTGTAATTCCGCTTTCTTCGTACCAATCAATTTCTTGTACCCTGTTGTAGCCAGATGAACTTGTTCTATATTGAGAATCGCCGGCATCATTGTCTTGGAATATTGCTTGTAGTGTTGTAAAACTAGGTTTAGATAAAACAGGTTGGAAATATTTAACAAACAAAGCGTGACCCAATGGGTTATTAGCTCTCATTCCTTGTCGTGTTTTTAGTGTGTCATCCCATTCAGGACTAAGGCTTCCTCCATCCCAGAATTGACTCATGTCCCACATTGACCAATTAACCAAATATGTATACTCTTTATATGCTACAACTGCCGCTTCATAGTCTGTTGCCCAATCAGTAGCATATCCACTTGGGTCATATAACCCTGCGTCAATTGCTTCTTTCATAGCAAGATGTAATGCTGTATTTTGCCAATCAAAACTTGGATTGTTATCCATTATTGAAATCAAAGACTCCATTGGAACTTGTGTAGCACTATCGCCTACTGCTCCCGGAATACCAAAATTGTGTATTGTGTGAAACAAGTGTTCCATAATTTCTTCAATATCTCTATCGCTTGTACTTGGATCCGGACCGCTTGTGTTTTTATACCAAACCATATCATTAACAACATGACTGTCTAAAAAGTCTGTATATCCAGAGTACTGTGCCGCGCCAGCATCTGTTAACCAATTAGGATCGTAACTGTCGCCCCCACCGTAACCAACCCGTTGTGCTGTTGGCAGTCCAGCGTGTGTTGTGCCAGTATCACCTTTTAGTGTTGCTATTAATTTTTTTTGAGCTTGTAAATTAATACCATTAGCAGTTGGATCTATCAACAGTTGAATAGCCTTGCCTGTCTTTTCTGCCCAAGCATCTGGAACTGCTGTTTGCCCACCTACTGCTCCTGCTACTACAATTTTTATACCGTGTACGGTCAAACTTCTATCAAACACTGCTCCGTTTGAACTATCGCTTGCTACTGCTGTACTTGTATATTCGGCAGTGTTTTCTATAATAAATTCTGGATGATCGACTTGTAGGCCGCTATCTTGTATAACAACATCTATACCTGTACCATCTAACACATAATCATAACTGCCTGTTAAAGATGTAGTCCATGCTATATCTTCTGTAGTTATACTATGACGTCTTTTACCCCAGTCTATAACTTGTGTGCTAAGTTCATCATCTCCTTTATAAAAAGTTCCTGTAATTCTAGCTTGGATTCCTATTTCTAAATTATCATCTTGATCTGGTGGAACAGCAACATCTAAAACTCTACTGTCATTTTTCAAAGCATCAGCTTCTGCTTCTGTAAGCATGTAATGAGTATTGCGAGCCGAACCTGGTCTAACATCAGCTATTGAAGCAGACCTATTGGGAATATTTCCAGCTCCAGTTTCCTCAATCATTTCTTGGTTAAATGCTTCGTAGTCAACTCCTTTTTTGAGAGTTACCACATATTCTACTTCACTCATCTAAACTCCTAGTGTAAGTTAACCCAAGCGCCGTTAGCATATCCTTGGAACTTATTATCTGTAGTATTGTATATCATGTCGCCATTAGTTGCTGTAAGGGCATTGCGTTCTGTAGTTGTAAATCTTGCTAAGTTAATCGGACTCTGCGTAACAGTGACTCTGTCAGCGGCTGTCAAATTGATACTAGACGCACTTTCTATAGTAGGAGTGCCTGTTGAAGTTGTAACTAAACTTTCTGCTTGTAAAGATCCATCTACTACCATATCATTTTGTACAGTTAAATCACTACTCATAACCACTGCTGGTGTAATTGTAATAGCACTCGAATCATCTGTATCAATAACACTAGAACTTAATGTAAAATTACCAATAGCATCGCCACCAGTGCTGTTAATCCACTTACTTGTAGCACTATCATATTTTAAAATTTGATCGTTTGCTACACTGGTAATGTTAACATCATCTAAACTAGCAATACTTTCACTTGTTATTCCTGTGATATATCCTGCGCCGTTTGTAAGTTCAGTATTATTTGTAGGAATAGTCGGCTTGTTAGTAATTGTACTACCAGTATAATCAATACTTACGCCTGTCAAAGAACTAAACGGAATAGCTGTTATATTGGCACCACTGCCGTAAATATTGTTAGCATACAAATTTTGGAAATAGTTATTACTAGCACCTAGGCTGTATGTATTAGCAGTGAATGGATTGATATTACCAAAGCTCACACTGTTATTTGTTTCGCTTCCACCTGTGGTAATTTTATCTAACGTAAGACCGGTTAGATTCGCACCACTACCATAATATTCAGTAGCATTTACATCCCCAGCAACATCTAGTTTGCGCCCAGGAGTTGTTGTAAAAATTCCTACTCGCTTTGTTCCGGTGTCAATTTTAATTGCTGTTTCTGTTCCTGCCAAGGGTTTAACTTTTATATCTAAGTCTTGGTCATTTACAGTAGTTTCAAGAATCACTCCGTTGTCTACTCTTAGTTTAGCATTATCATTAGTTCCAACTGTTATACCTGAGTTGTCATTAAATGTTACACTGCCATTTTGTGTATAACTTTGATCTGTGCCTATCGCATCAGTAATTCCGTAGCCTGATAATGTAGTAGGTGTTGCTACTAAAGAACTAAATTGACTGTCAAATAATGTAGGTTTATTTGAAAAGTTGTTGTAGTCTAAATAATAAGAACTAGCAAACCCACTTAGTGTTGTAGCATCAAGGCCCCCGCCACCTGTTGTAATATCATCCGCAGGCGCCCATTTATTTCCGTCCCATTTAAGAACTTGCCCTGTATTTGGTAGAGTAGTTGTAGTATCTACATCTGATAGATCACTGATGTCGTTTACAAGACTTGGTTTGTTGATTAAATCATTGTAACTTCCTGTTGTAGATACAGTAGCAAAAGTTGGCGTGCCAATCAACTCTGACCAGTTTACACTTCCGTTAACCCATGCACTTTGTGCTGTGTTGTACTTCATAACTTGATTAGTAGCTAGTCCAGTAAACACGGTAGGAATATTGCTTCCGCCACCACCGCCACCGCCAGTTGCTGTGATAGTAATAGTGCCACCTAAATCGTCATATGTAATGTCAATGCCTGTACCTTCTCTCAGTATAGCATTTACTCTGTCATCTACTCTTTCGTTTGTAAAATATCTATTAGTTGAACCTTCAGTTAGTTCGTCTGTGTCTGCTGCCACAGTTGGTTTATCTGTTAGGTCATTGTAACTTCCGCTAAAAGGATTATAGCTAACACCAGCAATAGTCAGTCCAGTAGCTTCAATATTTGCCGCACCTACTATTCCTGACCCTGTTAGGTTTAAATTATCACCTACGGGTAACTCTTTTAGTTTGTTACTATCATCTCTATCAACTATAAGTGGTATTCTGTTTGCCATATCTTTATCCTTATAATGCCGCTATTCTTGCTTGGAAGTCAGCAAAGTCGGCACTTGCCGCAACTTCGATTTTTAGTATACTTAATTTAATGTATCCAGGTATTGTACCATTCACACTATCAACTAGTAGTGTACTGTCATCAGCAAACACACTACCTAGTACGTCTCCCGTATGATATCCTGTACTGTTGCCCAAAAGTGATCCAGTTACGGTTCCTACTACGTCTCCTGTAACATCACCTGTTACATCGCCTACTATAGTAGTTGCGGTTAGTGTTGTAGTAGTTACACTTGTATTATTAACTGGTCCTACCACTTGTGCTGATACTCCGTCAATCATTAGCGTTGAGTCATCTGCGTGAACACTACCATTAACATCTGATACAACAACATTAAGTGTTCCATTTTCTAAAGCAACAATTTTGCCGTATACTTCTGTAAAGTTTTCGTTGATCTTTTTAAATGCTGTTCTTAACGGATCACCATTGCCTTTGTTAGCACTTGTTCCTATGTTTACTGTTTGTTGTGCCATTATACTCTCCCTACCACAACTTCAACTGTGCCACGGTCGTCTGTGTCTTTGGAAGATACTGCCTTACCTAATACAGTTCCTATTTTAGGATTATTGTCTACTATAGCATAACCTGCTATAGCACTTGTAACAAGCAAGTCTCCTTTTTGTACCCGTCCTATAACGTTACATGGAACTCTACCTTGTAAGCCTAGCGCAACAACATTATCACCTTGTAAGTCAACATTCATTAAGTGTGCTGGGTTTGTACTAACAATACCAGCAACTCTTCTGTCACCTTTTGTTGTACAAATAGTTACTTCAGCATCGCCACCGAATACTAATACAGTACCTGGTGTATATTGAGCATCACCTAAGTAATTCTCTGCCAAGTCAGCATATTGTGCCGCAGTAGCAGTACCATGGAACGTACCAAATTTTAAGGCACTTGTACCAATATCATACCCGCCATTCGTACTAGGTGTCACTGCCGCTTGTTTAAATATTACTGCCGCTGAGTTGTTATTGGCAACAATAGCAACTTCTCCAGCACTACTAAATCCAGTGCCAGCACCTATAGCAATACCTGTACTTGAACTACTCTTTTCGCCTGGTGCTTCAATAAATGATGTATATACCCAATCACTTGCTAGTCTTGGACTATTTTGTGTGGCATCTGCTGGATCACCATAACTACTATTCTGTTGGAAGAAAGATGCTGTAGAACTTGTTGTACCTAGTTGTATAGTGCCTGGGAATGTTGTAGTTGTATTACTTGGTATTGTACCAACTGTGTCAAATACTTTCGCTCCACCTGGAGTAGTCATTGTCATTGTATTTGACGTTTGGTCTAAAATTTTGTTATTATCTAGGAAAAAACTTTGTCCGTCAATTCTACCATCTGTTCCTGTTTTAACAATTCTATCAGCAACACCCGTAGTTGTAAATGCTCCGCCGTTATCTACAATATCAGCATACGTTACAATCTCAGGACTACCGTTGCCTGAACTATTTCTACCAATTGCTTGATACTGTGCTAGTTGCGGTAAATCAACTAAGTCAATAGCGTTTGTAGCAAGTGTTACCCAACCGTTTGTTACACTAAAGTCGCCACTATCGAAACTTGCTAGTCCTAAATCTGCTTGTGTAATACCTGTTGCGTTTGCTCTTGTACTTGCCGCTTCCATTGCTAATTTGCTTTGTACAATGCCCGCATTTACATTAACATCCGCATTTACAATTGAATCAGCTGTGATAGCAAATGTTACTATATTAGAACTTACACTTAATTCAATATCTCCTGCTGGAGTAGCGTTATCATAACTTGTGCCGTCCCAAACAAGTAAATCATTAGTTGCTCTATTACCTATGTCAGTGCCGATTGCTTCGTTACCAAATGGTGTTCTAGCATCTACATAGGATTTAGTAGTTAAGTCCTGTGCGTTTGTAGGATCAGCTCCGTTAATAACTTTGTTACCACCAGCATTTAACTGTCCAGTCATTTCAGTAGTGCCGTCTCTTGCGAGTGCTCCTGGACCAATAGTACCAGTTACTAGTTTACTACCATTTCTATCAAAGTGTAATCTTTTACTTAAAAATGACTCTGCCGCAAATTCTGTTGGAACGGCTGACGGATCAGCATCTGACATTGTATCATCATTACTAAATTCTGTAATTCTAACACCTTGTTTAAATCCAAGTCCATCCAAGTTACTAATAGCAATACTTGCCGCAAATGTAACAGTACCTGTTCCTTGGTCCACACTAAAGAATTTACCAACACGGAAGAATCCATCTTGGTCTGTACTGGCAAAGAATACTCTACCTTTTCCACGTTCGCTTACTTCTTTTGCTTGACTGGCAGCCTGTGTTGGGTCACCATAAATAATGCTTGGATAGTTGGTAGTGTTAAATCCACCAGTACCAATTTTATCAAAGTCATGTCCATTAGCTCTTAGTGTTGAAATACCAACTGTAATTGTTGCCGCTTCATTTGCCGCTAAACTTACAGGAACTGTTCTTGTGGCATTTCCTGAAAACAGTATAGATTCAACAAGTCCAGTTTGGCCAAATCTTGTACCATCACTATTGATATTACTACCGCCAACATCATTAAGTTGTACTGTAGCATAATCACCTCGGTCAGTATAGTTAGCAACACTATGAGTTTTTCCAGCAAAACTAAAGATCATGTCGTTGTTGTTAATACGATCAATAAGGGTTGCTGTCAATTTCTCAATAGCAAGCACAACGTCACCCGCTGTCGCACCCATTGTTGTTCCACTGCCAGCATATGTATTTAATGCAGCTTCGGTGTTACGCATTGTTAAGTTTACATGGCTAAAGCCAGTATCCATTACAATTTGGAATCTATCTGATGGTAGTGCTGAATTGTCCGCGTCCTGGTTATTAAAGCTAATACTTCTATAAACTTGTGTTGGATTCTCATCAAAGATAACAGCCGTTGATGGTCTAATACTTGTCACACCTGCTACATCATCAAACAGGTAATTCTTATTCATTCTTATGGTAACATATGGACCTGCGTCACTTGCTAGTACAGGATTATGATTTCCTGTAATTGCTGATTCTAATCCAGTGTCACCTGATACACTTAATCTATAGATAGGTAAGTTTGTACCTTTACGTCCTGTTGGTCCTGTAGCACCACTATAGCCACCGCTATTTGAGGTCGGCACATCAACAACACTAACACTAGTAACTTCGTATGTTGTTACTCCTGCTGAAGTATATACATCAACAAGTCCGTTAGCATACGGATGATAATCACAATCATATACAAATATACTAAAGTTTCCTGCGTTATGATTGAACTCGCCAAATCCGTATACGTTAGTTGGATCATTATAAACCTTACCTGGTTGTTGCATAGTTCTAAGCATTGTAACTTGGTCAACAGTTTCGTTAGGATCTGACCCTGCCGCTACTAGACCAAAGTTACCATTTGCGTTTGAACAGTTAAGAGCTCTAATCTCTGAACCGTTGTTACTAAAGAACGCTGTATGGTTGTAGTAACAGAATGTACTAACTTGTTCTGACAGTGCAGCATTGTTAACAAATAGTCCATAACCTAAATCGTTAACCTGAGTATAGTCGTTTGCCAACATACTTCTATTACCCGCTGTCTGGATAAAGATTTCTTGTGGGAATGTACTATCTGTATAACCATTAGTATCATTTGAAAGTTTATTAATTAATAATTTTGCTGTACCTGTGCCGCCATCATATTCTGAAATAGCGTCAACTTGATAACGCACACCGTTAATAAAAAACGGAGCAGGTGTTTGTGGCTTTCTAAGTCTTAAACCAGTGCCTGCGGCAGATTGTACATTAAGGGTAAAGTTATCATCTTTACTTGTTATTACAGTTTCTAAGTTACCTGCGAAACCATCAATATACATACCTCCTCTAAATGCTTGCTTGTTTATACTGCCTGAGAAACTACCACAAACCTGTGTATACGGAGATTTGATTAGAATTTGTCCTGCTGGATCAAGCACCTGAGCAAATCCACCGTGTCCTTGGATTGTCATGTTTGCCAGTCTTGTGGCATCATTCATTAAGAATACGTCCATCTGATTATTTGTTTTAGGTACACTGGTAGCATCTAATGGATCAGTTAGATAGTGATAACCATAATTTGTTGTTGCTTTAATATGCCAATCACCAGCACTGATAGTGCTTAAATTTGGGAGAGTATCTACAGTAAGTGTAACATCAAAACTACTTCCACCATCGGCATTGCTAATAAGTCCAACAGCACCGTTGTCAGTATAGAACCAAGCACCGTCCCAACTAATAGGCGCAATATTATCTGCTGGTGTAACAGTAACTACTGCTCCAGCTTCGTTAGTACCTGTAAGTGTAATGTCTTGCGCTGTTGCTAGATCAGCACCTGTGTAGTCTGTGATCTTTAAATTGTCTAGCAACTTGTCTCTGAAGAAATAAGTTTTAGCCCAAGGTGATTGTGAAATTCTCGGAGCTGGTCTAATTTGGCAACGTCTAAAGTCTGAACCTTTAACAGATACGTTGGCAGGAACTTTTAATGGATAATCTTCGTAATAGATTCCTGTTTCAACATGGACTGTAATTTGTTTTTCAGCGGTTGGATTACCGTAACGCAATTCTTCGCCAATTCTAAACTCTCTAGGTTCAATAAGTACAACTTCAACTCTATCATAAGTGGTACCTCCTAGGTCAGCACCACTTGTGTATTTTACAATACGTCCTCTAGCACCAGTGGTTGTGCCAACGATAATTTTACCTGGCAGGATATCAACATTAGTATTAATACCTTGGTCAGTACTATCGTTACCTGTTCCGTTGCCAAAGTCAATTGTGTATGTACTACCTTCAACTAGTGTGTAATTTGATACTGCTGTAAATCCATTGGTCAAAATATCAATTATTATATCAAATTTATTGTCTAAAGAATTTTTAATTGTTGTTGATACATCGTTAATATTAGAGTCAAACCATTGTGGCACTAGTGTTGTGTAATCTGTAGGATACACTTTAGTTCCTTCGTACCCTGTGCATTCAAATATAATACCATCTAGGGTAACAACATCTCCTGCGCTTCTATTGTGAGGAGTTGTAGTTGTAATAATACCTTTTCCAGTTACGTTGTCGTAATTGAAATTACTAATATTATAAGTAATTCCGCTAATTGTAACAGTACCACCACTGACGTATGTGTGTACTACTGTAGATGTACCTACTGGCACTTGGAATTGGCTTGATGTTAGGTTAGCTGATTCAACAGTAAATCTTTTACTCTGTGTAAGCAGATCAACGTTAGATACAACGTTACGAACAATAGTTTTTGCTTTTGCCAAAGCCGCAAGTGTTTCTGACCGTTGTGTAATACGTGCCTTTGCTCCTGATGGTGTACTGAAATATCTTTTG
>MDTB01061380.1_pt1 | contig 15808 bp, 11 predicted proteins | sample 811161 | NCBI WGS metagenome assembly MDTB01 (sample SAMN05326650, study PRJNA326480) | marine metagenome | isolation source: seawater | place: Mediterranean Sea | collected 2009 | reverse complement strand
GAATTATGTGTTTTTGATGTATATGGAGGAGATGGTAACTATTCTTATTTATGGTCTAATGGATCAACTGGTCCATGTATGTTTGATTATAATGATGAATACACTGTTGTAGTTTCTGATGGCTGCGATGAGCAGTTAATCTTGGAGCCTAATATTGTTTTAGACGACGTTTCTGATCCATTGTTTGATTATATTTTAATTCCATCAGATAAGCTAGAAATGGAATTTCATAATTTGAGTTCTAATAGTACAGGAGTTTCTTATTTGTGGAATTTTGGTGATGGAACCTATTCAGATGTTGAGGATCCAATTCATACATATAGTAATGCTGGAACATATGAAGTTAGCTTATCTGTTATATCCAATTTAATAGGTTGTTCAAAGGAATATGTTGAGTATATATCATTGAAACCACCTTACTTTTTTTATGCTCCTAATACCTTTACTCCAAATGGAGATGGAGTGAATGATACATTCTTTCCAATTATTACAGGTGTTAGTTCATATGAAATATTCATTTTTGATTCTTATGGGAAGTTGGTTTTTAATACTAAGGATAACTTTTCTCAATGGGATGGAACATATGAAGGAAAAGTATTGTCTGAAGGAACATATATATACAAGATCACGATGTCTAGGGAAAATGATATTGTTATATTTGATGAAGAAGGGACTATTAATTTAATAAGATAGAATGAAAAAATTATTCTATTTATTTTTTTTAATTCTTCAATCTGCTTTTGCGCAGATTGTTCAGGATTGTTCAGCTCCTTATGATAATGCTACTGCTTTGGTAAGTGTATTGGTAAATGGTGTGACTTTTTCTAATGCTACTCTTTCTACTACTTCTGAAGATTGTAATGCTGGATATTTTGATGGTTCACAAGCAAATATTGGTTTAGACGCAGGACTTGTTATGGCTACTGGTGGATTGCCTTCAATAGTTCCAGGATTTACTGGTTTTCCTCCAACGGTACCCGGATTAGATAATGATCTTAGTGAACAACTACAAATGGTTAATTCTTCTTCTACTTCTTTAAATAATCTTGTGGTTTTAGAGTTTGATTTTGTTCCAAACTCAGATGAAATTTCATTTAATTATGTATTTGCTTCTGTAGAATATCAAAGTTATGCGTGCTCAGAATTTAATGATATATTTGGCTTCTTTTTGTCTGGTCCAGGAATTAATGGTCCTTTTGAGAATAATGCAATCAATATTGCATTGGTTCCAGATCCAAATTCGCCTGATGAATTTACGCAGACTCCAGTAGTAATTAATACCATTAATGCAGGTGTTGCTGGTATAAGTGGAAATCCAGAAACATGTGCAGCTATTGATCCAGATTGGCAAGATTATTCTGTTTTTTATGTAGAACATTCTAATCAAGATTCTGTAAACTTCCCCGGATTTACTGTTCCATTACAGGCAACTGCAACTGTGATACCATGTGAAGAATACCATATTAAATTAGCTATTGCTGATGTATCTGATGGAGCTTTGAATTCTGCTGTTTTTCTTGGGGAAAATAGCTTTAACTCAGTTGGTGTTGTTGTAGAGCAAGTCAGTGAATATGTATTTGTGGATAATGATACTACTTTAGTTGAGGGTTGTTTTAATGGTTCTATAGAGATAGAACTTAGTCAACCACTAAATACAAATTATTTTGTTCAGTATGAAGTTTCAGGAACTGCTACAAATGGTGTAGATTATGCAGATATTGGTTCACAGACTGCTATTCCTGCTGGTCTTACTTCTGCAACGATTCCTATTATCCCTTATTATGATGGTTTGGTAGAGGGAACAGAATCCATAATTGTTACAACTACAATATCAGATGGATGTGTTGGTGAAGAGCGTGATTTTATATTTAATATTGTTGATCGTTTAGAGTTGTTTTTAGATTTACCTATAGATACAGCTTTTTGCCCCGGAGATGATGCAATTACTATTGCCCCTTATTTAAGTGGTGGTATTTTTCCTTTAAATTATGAGTGGTACTACAATGGTGGTATGTATTCTAATCAAGTGGAAATTACTATTTTGCCTTCTAATTTAGGTACCTATACATTTAATGCCATTGATGTATGTGATTCTGAAGTTTCTGGAGAAATTGAAGCCTATCTTTTAGAACCAGAAGATCCTTTGTCTATTTATACCTCTTATACAGATATTGAGGTTTGTACTGATGATGATTTATCTACAGAGGTATTTCTTATAGGCGGAATAGGAGAATATAATATAGAGTGGATTTTAGATGGGGTTGTTTATTCAGATTCTTTAAATTTCATTGTTCCTACTGAAGTCCCATTTGAATTTGAATTTGAACTTGAAGTTAAAGATGAGTGCTCAAATGAAGTAACAAGAGATTTTTCAATTGACGTAATGGATTGTTTCATTCCAAATGTTTTTACTCCAAATGGAGATGGCGTTCATGATTATTGGTATGTCAATTTTGGTGATGTTATTGACAATGTTAGAGTTAAAATATTTAACAGATGGGGGCAACTTGTATTTCAGTCTATTCATTATGAGTTATGTGATGAAAGTAGTGGTAATCATTGTTGGGATGGTGTAAATATGTCTACTGAAGAGCCTTGTTTAGATGGTGTATATTATTATACCATTGAATTGCCTGATGGTAGAGAGGATAAAGGTTCTTTTAGTCTTTTGAGATAAATAATTATGTTTTTTGCTTTTTCTTCTTTGCTGCTGGAAAGAGGATGTTGTTTAATATTAATCGGTATCCCGGAGAATTTGGGTGCAATTCAAGCTCAGTAGGAGGATCTCCAACTCGATGCTGATAATCTTCAGGATCATGTCCCCCATAAAAAGTCCACATTCCTTTTCCTAGTTTTCCGTGAATGTATTTTGCTTCATTTGCGATGTTATTTTCTCCCATAATTAATACGTCAGATTTAAGTAGGTTTTTTTTGTATGCCGTAGTTTGTCCCATAAAACCTTTTATAATTTGATTGTGGTTTTGACAAAGCATGGTTGGGATAGGATCCCATTTTGCCGAGAATTCAAATAGCACAAAATAGTCTTTGTCTTTTGGTACTTTTCTACCTCTAGTTACATCAATGTCAGAGAATTCATAAATGTTTGGATTTTTAATAATCTGAAAATTTTTAAAAGCAATACTTTTATCATAATCTAATTTTTCTTGTGCATTTTCGGTCATAGGGTCACCATCAAACATATGTTCACATATGTCCACTCCTTCTGCAGCTAATGCAATGTCATAACTATCTGTAGCAGAACACATTGCAAATAAAAATCCACCACCAGTAAGGAACTCTTTTATTTTTATAGCGACCTCAAGTTTTTGTTCTGAGACTTTTGAGTGCCCAAAATTTTGTGCTTCTTCTTCAAAGTTTCTTTTTTGTTCTATGTACCATGGTGCATTTTTAAATGAGGCATAAAATTTCCCATATTGTCCTGTGAAATCTTCATGATGTAAATGAAGCCAATCATACATAGGTAAAAGATCCGTAAGGATTTCTTCGTCGTATATTATATCGTATGGAATTTCAGCATAGGTTAACACCAATGTTACTGCATCATCCCATGGTAAATTTCCTTTTGGTGAATATACTGCTACCTTTGGCGCCTTTTCTAATTTTATAATATCCGTATTGTTTTCAGGATGAACTAATTCAATTTGCAAATTATTTTTATAAGCATTTGTGATAATTTCGTAGGATACTCCACGTATGACACATTCTTTTTCAATGAGGGAATGATTTTCAATTAGAAAGCTACCACCTCTATAATTTAGTAACCAATCAACAGTAACATCATTTTGAAGTGTCCAGAAAGCAATTCCATAAGCTTTTAAGTGATCTTTTTGAGATTCTTCATCCATAGGAATCAGAAGGAATGAGGCTTTAAGAGTAAAGCTGAATAAAAAAAACAGGAAAAATAGACTAGAATGGTGTTTCGTCATAACTGTCTTGATTTGCATCACCAAATGCATCGTTGGCATTCATTTTAGAAATAAATTCCGTTTCAAAACTTTCATTTTGATCTAAATTAGAGAACTGTGCTAGATGGCCAGTAAATTTTAATCGTATATTTTCTAGACCTCCATTTCGATGTTTTGCAATAATAAATTCTGCTTGACCTTCACATGGAGTTCCATTTTCATCATCCCACTCAGTGAGGCCATAATATTCTGGTCTATAAATAAAGCTAACGATATCTGCATCTTGTTCAATAGCACCAGATTCCCTTAAGTCAGAGAGTAATGGTCTTTTACTTCCTCCTCTTGTTTCAACTGCTCGGCTTAATTGTGATAGTGCAATAACAGGAACATTTAGTTCTTTTGCAATACTTTTAAGTGAACGAGAAATGGAAGAAATCTCTTGTTCACGATTTCCTTTTCCTTCTCCACCAGATGTCATTAGTTGGAGATAATCAATAATAATTACTTTTACTTCGTGTTGAGCTACTAGTCTACGGCATTTTGCTCGCAAGTCAAATATAGAAAGAGCAGGGGTGTCATCAATAAATAAAGGTGCAGTTTCAAGTTTTTTAATTTTTGCATGCAATTGAGCCCATTCATGATCTTCTAATTTTCCTTTTCGGAGTTTTTCAGAAGAAAGTCCAGTTTCTGAAGAAATTAAACGTGTAATTAACTGAATGGAAGACATTTCTAAAGAAAATATTGCAATAGGATATTTTCCATCTACAGAAATATTACGTGCCATTGATAAAACAAAAGCAGTTTTTCCCATTCCAGGACGACCAGCCAAAATAATTAAATCAGAAGGTTGCCATCCTGAGGTTACTTTGTCTACTTTTGAGAATCCTGAGGAAATACCACTTAAGCCATCTTGTTTAGAGATGTGCTCAATTCTTTCAATTGCTTCTTTTACAAGGGATTGAGCAGAGTCATAATTTTTTTTGATATTTCCATTTGCTATTTCAAAAAGCTTGGCTTCAGCTTTATCAAGAAGATCAAGAACATCACTACTTTCATCATAGGCATCTTGGATAATTTCGCTTGACACTCTAATAAGAGATCGCTGAATATGTTTTTCAACAATAATTCGTGCATGATATTCTATGTGTGCTGAGGATGCTACTTTCTGAGTAAGATTAGCAATGCCAAAATCTCCTCCACAAAGTTCTAATTTCCCATTTTTTTTAAGCATTGACGATACGGTAAGCATGTCTATGGGTTGTGATTCAGTAAAAAGAATTTTGATTGCAGAGAAAATTTCTCGGTGGGAATCTTTATAAAAACATTCTGGGTCTAATATGTCAATCACCTCATTTAAGGCATTTTTATCAATCATTAGTGCACCCAATACTGCTTCTTCAAGTTCTAGTGCTTGAGGAGGTACTTTACCCTGTTCTAAACCAATAATGGTATTTTTTCTAGAATAGGTTTTTTTAATAGAGCTAGGTTTATTCTGTGCCATTTATGGCTTTTTTATTAAAAGTAAGAACCAAATTTAACAACTTTTAAGACATGAATTTATAGTGTTCATAATTAATTTCATATTTTTTGTAATTCTGTAACAGGAATATTTTGTTTATTAGTTTTTAATATATTTGTTGAAAATTATAGAATGAAAAAAAATTGCCTCCCTCAATTAATAACTGTTTTAATGGTTCTTTTTTTCTTTTCTTGTGAAAAGGACGAAGAAACTAAAAGTACTGAAACACCATCATTTATCTTAGGTTGTATGGACGAAGATGCATTAAACTTTAACCCTAATGCGACTAATGATGATAATTCATGTACCTATTCTATTTCTTATACTTTTGGAGGAGTTTGGTCGATTGAAAATTTAGAATATGCAACAGAGATAGATCTTTCTATCATTGATGCATCTATTTTGCCTGATAATATTGCACCCTTCATTTCTTTACTTGGAGATTATATTGTCATACAAGGAGAAGATGAAAATGCAGGAAGTTTTAATCTGAATTCTTCAGATTTTTCCTACGTACAGTCCTTGAACTTTGAAACGGAACCTGTTCCACTTTTGAATGGATTGTTTGAGTTGCCAAGCTTTCCAATAGACATGGACTCTGAGGGTACATGGACATTAGAAAATAATGATGAAGATATTATTTTTACAGATGCTGCTTCGGGTTCTGTACAGACCTATGAAATTCAGAATATTACTGATGATTTTGCATTATTGAGAGGTTCTATTTCCATGCCAATTGAAGTTCCTATTATTGGATCTGATTATGATTTACAGCTTGAATTACTCATTCAACTGGAAAAGTGATATTTATAATTTTTTCTATATAGGCATTTTGTTTTTGTTGATTCTTATTCATTTATAACACCCATACTACAAAATTTCTCGATTCTTGTTTCTATTCTTTTTTTAGGCTCTAGTTTGCTAAGAGCTTTAATTTCTTTTAAAATTAATTCTCCAACTTGTAGATATACTTCATCTGGATTGTAATGAGCTCCGCCCTGAGGTTCTTTAATTACACCATCTATGAGTTTATTGGATAGCATATCTTCAGAGGTTAGTTTGAGAGCTTCAGCTGCTTGTTGTTTAAAGTCCCATGATCTCCATAAAATTGAAGAACAAGACTCTGGAGAAATAACTGAGTACCATGTGTTTTCTAGCATAAATACTTTATCTCCTAAACCAATACCTAATGCCCCTCCAGAAGCTCCTTCTCCAATAATGATACAAATTACAGGAACCTTAAGTTGACACATTTCAAGTAAGTTTTTGGCTATTGCTTCGCCTTGTCCTCGCTCTTCTGCTTCCAATCCAGGATATGCACCAGGAGTATCAATAATAGTTACAATAGGTTTATTGAATTTTTCAGCCATTTTCATTAAACGTAACGCTTTTCGATATCCTTCAGGATTTGCCATTCCAAAATTTCTATATTGGCGAAGTTTCGTGTTTTTACCTTTTTGTTGTCCAATTAGCATTACGGTTTTTCCTTCTATTGAACCCCACCCACCAATCATTGCTTTGTCGTCTTTTATATTTCGATCTCCATGAAGTTCAATAAAGTTGTTTTTAGTTAGAGCTTCAATATAGTCAAGAGTGTAAGGTCTATTTGGGTGTCTTGAAATTTGTACTCTTTGCCATGCCGAAAGATTACTATATATTTTTTTTCTGAGTGTTGTGAGTTTCTTTTTAATTTCTTTCACCGTTTTACTCACATCTGTATCAGTGTCTTTTCCTAATTGAATAGCTTTTTCTAATTGATCTTCTAATTCAACAATAGGTTGTTCAAAATCTAGTCTTTCCATTGTTCCGATTTAGCAGTGCAAAATACAATATTTCACATTTAGACCTTAAAAAATAATGACAATTATTATTTTTGGATAATATTCAATTTTAATGATACTTTTTCCACCAGCTAAAATTAATTTAGGATTAAGGGTTACAGGAAAGAGAACAGATGGATTTCATAATTTACAGACTGTTTTTTTTCAGTTACCTCTTTGCGATGTTTTGGAGATAGTTAAAGATCCTTCTTTGGATGAGGGGCTTTGTTTATTTTCTTCTACTGGGATTTCTATTCCCGGAGAACTTAATCTTTGTGTTAAAGCATATCAATTGTTGCACAATGAGTTTGTCTTACCTGGAGTCCATGTTTTTTTACATAAAATAATTCCTATTGGAGCTGGTTTAGGAGGTGGTTCATCAAATGCTACTTATACTTTAATGATGTTAAATCAATTATTTGATTTAAAAATAAGTGAAGATAGGTTGAAAGAATTAGCACTTGATTTGGGTAGTGATTGTCCTTTATTTTTAACTAATAAAGTACAATATGCTGAAGGTAGAGGGGAAGTTTTATCAGAAATAGATGTTTCTTTAAAGGGAAAATATTTGCTTTTGGTATATCCTAAAATTCATATATCAACTGCTTTAGCATATAAAAATGTTTGCATTAAAGATGCTGCTTCTTGCAGAAAAATCATTGAGCGTAATGTGTCAACTTGGAAAAAAAATTTGATTAATGATTTTGAAAAGTCATTATTTACTAAACATCCTGAATTATTTGAAATAAAAGAAAAGCTTTATTTGATGGGCGCTAAATACGCTGCAATGAGTGGAAGTGGTTCAACAATTTATGGTGTTTTTGATCATCCACCTAGTACTATTTATGATTGGCCAGAGCATTATTTTATTTGGGATGCAATTCTTTAACCTTCTGCTTTTCGAAATAAATAATAGGCAACATATCCAAATATAAAGTTGGGAAGCATGATCGCCCATAATGGATTTAAATTACTGTTTGTTGTGAAGGTAATTGATATTTTCTGAAATAAGATAAATAGTGTTGTTAGAATAAATCCATAGACTAAGTTTACTCCAATTCCTCCTCTCTTTTTATGAATCGCAATACTGAATCCGATGAGTGTTAAAATAAATGTTGTTAGTGGATTTGCATAGCGTTGGTATAAATCTAATAGGTAGTAGTAAATGTTTTCAGAACCTCTTATTTTTTCTTTTTTAATAAAAGAATGTAGTTCCTGTATTTTCATTAAGTTAGTGCTGTTTTTTTCATAGACGAGTTCTTCTGGTATAAATGCAAAATCTTTATAGGTACTTGATCCTCTTTCTATTTGTTCTCCATTTTCATTTAATTTCCTAAAAATATAATTTTCCGTTAACCACTCTCCTTTTAAAGAGTCCCATGTGATAAAATCTGATTTGAATTTTGAGGATAATTGGTCGTCTTTAAATATCTCATAGCTAAATCTGAATCCTTTTTGTTTTTTGGAGTTGTAGCTTTCTAGATAAATGTATTCACCTGGAAGTACTTGTCTATGAATATTTTTATGGCGGTTGTTCTTTTTATTGCGAATAAATTCTTGTTCAAAATCTAGACGTGTTTGGTTTGTAATTGGGAGTACCCAATTGTTTAGGTAAAATGAAAAACAAGCAATGATGGTAGCTCCAATGAAAAATGGTTTTAATAATCTTTTTATACTCATACCACAATTTAGCATTGCAATAATTTCTGTATTACTAGAAAGTTTTGAGGTGCTAATGATAACAGCAATAAATGTAAAAAGTGGACTAAATAAAAGTCCATAATGGATCATGAAATTTACATAATAATCAAGAATAATTTTGTCAAAAGGAGCCTCTCGCTTATAGAAATCATCAATTTTTTCTGAAACATCAAAAACGATAGATATCAGTAATATTAGTGTTAATGAAAATAAGAATGTTCCTAAAAATTGTTTAAGTATATATCGGTCTATTTTTTTCAATTATAGTCTAGTGTTTAATTTTTTGACCATTTGTTCTTTCCATTTATAAAAGGTATTGTCAATAATCTTTTCTCTTGCTTGATTTGTTAGCCAAATATAAAAAGCTAAGTTGTGAATGGAAGCAATTTGTTTTCCTAAAAGTTCATTTGAGATGAAAAGATGTCTTAAATAGGCTTTTGTATAGGTTTTATCTACATAAGAGGTCCCATTAGCATCAATTATGGAGAAGTCTCTTTCCCATTTTTTATTTTTGATATTTATGGTTCCTTCGCTTGTAAATAGCATCCCATTTCTAGCATTTCTAGTAGGCATAACACAGTCAAACATATCTATGCCAAGAGCAATATTTTCTAAAATATTAATTGGAGTCCCAACTCCCATAAGGTAACGTGGTTTTTCTTTTGGTAGTACTGCAGTTACTATTTCAGTCATTTCATACATTTCTTCTGCAGGCTCTCCAACAGATAAACCCCCAATAGCATTTCCTTCTCTTTCAAAAGAAGCAATTGCTTCTGCAGATTGTTTTCGTAGGTCTTTATAGGTACTTCCTTGAACTATCGGGAAAAGAGTTTGATTATATTCATAATGATCAGGGGTATTATCAAAATGTTCACAACATCTTTTTAGCCATCTATGTGTCATTTTCATAGATCGTTTTGCGTAGTGATAATTGCATGGATAAGGTGTACATTCATCGAAAGCCATAATAATATCAGCACCTATAGTCCTTTGTACATCCATTGCATATTCTGGGCTAAAGAAGTGATAAGATCCATCAATGTGTGATTTGAATCGAACCCCTTCTTCAGTAATTTTTCTTCTTCCCGAAAGAGAATAGACCTGAAATCCACCACTATCTGTAAGAATAGGTTTTTCCCAATTCATAAATTTATGAAGGCCACCAGCTTCTTGTAGAATATTTATCTTAGGTCTAAGATAAAGATGATAGGTATTTCCTAGAATGATCTGAGCTTTAATATCATTATTTAATTCGTGTTGATGAACTCCTTTAACTGTAGCGAGAGTGCCAACTGGCATGAAGATGGGTGTTTGAATTTTCCCATGATCTGTTTCTATGGTTCCTGCGCGAGCTTTTGATTGGGAATCTATTTTTTCTAAGCTGAATTTCATTCAATCATATTTTGTGTAAATATAATTGAATTGTAATGTATAGACATCTCTTGTTTTGATTTATATATTAGTTAGGGTAATAATAGTATTTTTACCGAAATTTACTTTATTAAAAAAGAGATGAGTTTATCAGTAGATATTTTTGTTTTTGCTTTTTTTATGTTCTGTTTTGTGCAGATTTTTTTCCAATTATTCATTTTTATTAGAATTTGGTTTTACAAGGAGCAAGCAACTAGTGTTTATAATCTTGTTAGTATTATTATATACTCTAAGAACCAACAAAATCATCTTCAAAAAAATTTAGGCCGATTTTTAAATCAAGATTATCCGAAATATGAAGTGGTTGTAGTGAGTGATGCGTCTGAGGATAATACACTACTTTATTTAGATGATCTGGCAGAAGAACATGATAATCTAAAAGTGGTAAGTAATAATTTTCAAGAGAATGATCGTTTTAGTAAGGGAAAGAAATTTGCACTTACTTTAGGGATAAAAGCTGCAAGCTATGATACTTTATTATTTTCATCAGCAGATTCTTATCCTTCATCAAATCAATGGTTAAAAAAAATGCAGTCTGCGTTTACATCTACTAAAAGAATAGTCCTTTCTTACTCAAGTCCAGAAAAAAGTTCAGGATTTTTAAATAAGATACTTCGTTTTGAATCTTTGTATGAGGGGTTACTTAGGTTTTCTTCAACACTTGTTGGAGTCCCTCTATTAGCAGATTCTAGAAATTTGGCTTATGATAGAAATCTATTCTTTTCTGTAAATGGATTTTTTTCTCATTTATATTTAAGTAGAGGAGAAGCAGAGTTATTCGTAGAAGAGGTATGTAATTCAAATAATACAGAAGTTTGTATGAGTTTTGAGGCTATGGTGTTATCTTCTGAGCATAATACATGGAAACAATGGATGACTGATAAAAGAACCTATTTTCATTTTGCCAAAAAATTTCGTTTTGCAAGTAAATTTATTTTGACGATGCATTTTTTGTCCTTACTTGGCTTTTGGCTTATGTTGCCAGTACTATTATTCTTAAAGCTATACATTCAATGGGTTTGTATTGCTTTTATGGTTCGGCTTTGCCTTCAATATATCGTATATTGGGGCCTTGCAAGGCGATTGAATGAAACTAAATTTTTATTGTTTTTGCCTTTTTATGAAATTGTACTAATGCTCATTCATTTTCTTATGTATCTTTCTATACATGTAAAACAAGTTCACAATTGGGATTAAAATCAAGCAATAAAGATCGAGATATTATTCTTGTTGAAAAAGCATTGGAAGGCGATCAAACAGCCTATACTGAATTGATGACTTTATATTGGGAGTCTATTGAAAATCTTTTTTCTGTTAAGATTCCGAGTAAAGAAGATGTAGAGGATTTGACTATTGCGACTTTTAGCAAAGCATTTGATAAATTAGATTTATACAATTCTTCCTTTGCATTCAGTACATGGCTTCAAACCATTGCTACCAATACTTTAATTGATTTTTTTCGGAAAAAACATAATAAAACTTTGTCTCTTGATCAAGAAAAAGAAGTTGAAGGTTCAAGTTCAAGTGAAATGCAACTTATTGACAGCTCTCTTGATCCTGAAAGTAGTTTAATTCAGAAGCAAAAAAACAAGAAAATAAATAGCATGGTTCATTTATTAAAACCTCACTATAGAGAGTTGATTATTTTACGTTATTTGGATGAGATGTCTTACAATGAGATTTCCGAAAAATTAAGTATTCCGATAGGAACAGTAAAAGCTAAGTTGTTTCGAGCGCGCGATCTTTTAATGCAAATACTTAAAACCAACGAAAATGAATACTGATCTACAGATCATAGAAAAATATTTTCCAAATTTAACGGATCAGCAAAAAGAACAGTTTTCCCAACTACAACCCCTATATGAGGAGTGGAATGCAAAAATTAATGTGATTTCTAGAAAAGATATTGAGAGCCTTTATGAACGGCATGTTTTACATTCTTTATCTATCGCAAAATTCATCACTTTTAAGTTCGATACAAAGCTGATGGACTTGGGATGTGGTGGCGGGTTCCCTGGGATTCCATTAGCCATACTTTTTCCAGAAGTTTCTTTTACCCTGATCGATTCTATTGGAAAAAAGATAAAAGTTGTTCAGGAAATTTCTGATGCCATTGATTTAAAGAATGTTCAGGCGCATCAAATGCGTGCCGAAAAGGTTAAGGAAAATTTTGATTTTGTAATTACAAGAGCTGTGGCTCCAATGATGGATCTTGTAAAATGGACTCGTAAAAACTACATTACAGAGCACAGGCATGCTATTGGAAATGGAGTAATTGCTCTGAAAGGAGGAAATCTCGTTCAGGAATTAGCTTCTTGGGGAAATAGAAAGACCACTGTTAATCTGTCTGATTATTTTGAGGAGGATTTTTTTGAAACAAAAAAAATCATCCATGTTCCAGTAAGTAATAAATAGCTTTAAAAATGATAGGCTGGAGTTTGTTTCTCAAATTAAATTTATTTTTTCGTTACATTTGTTTTATGCTTTATGGTCTTTTGATAAGTTTATTTTTTTCAATGGAATGTTTTTGATTTAATTTATTATGTTAACCTTATTCGTATGAAAAAGCTTTTATTTCTCTTTGTTTTTAGTTTTGGTTTTATTGCTTATTCTCAAGATTTGTATTGGCCTGAAAATGTGTATGAAATTAATACTGATCAAAATTCAACTTATTTAATACAGAATGTTACGTCTAATTTCTCAGAAGAAATTAATGATTTTGTTTTGGGAGCATTTTACATCAATGATGAAGGAGAACTTACATGTGGTGGATTAAATAATTGGAATGGGGATCAAACTCATATTGCTATATTTAAAGATGATTCCCAAACTACAGAGAAAGATGGTTTTGCTGATGGCGAACAAATAAATTGGTATGCTTTTAATCCTTTTGATGGCCAAACTTATAGTGCTTCTACTCAATTTTTACAGGGCTCAGATCTTTACACAACAAATTCGATAAACATTGTTTCCAATTTTCAAGTGATAAATTTAATTAGTGGTTGTACAGACCCTCAAGCAAGTAATTTTAATCCAAATGCTAATGAAGAGGATGGAACCTGTCAATATTTGTCATGTCCATCTTTAAAGTTTGAGGTAAGAATTACTGGGTCTAATATGACTTTGTTTGCAACTCCTAGTTCTATATCTAATGAAGTTATGTCTGTAGGTGACACTATAGGTGTATTTTATGTTAATGATTCCGGAGTACTTGTCTGTGGAGGCTTTTCTGAATGGACCGGATCTCAATTTGCCCTTGCAGCATTTGCTGATGATAGTCAGACTCCTCAAAAAGATGGTTTTGCTTCTGGTGAAAATATAGTTTGGAAATCCAAAACATCCATGGGGATTTATGATATTAATATAAGTACTCTTAGTAATGTAGCTTCAACATTTGCTGCTGATGGTGTGATATTTATTACAGATTTTCAATATACATATGCTTGTTTTGATAACAGCATAGAAGGATGTACAGATGCAACAGCGTATAATTATAATCCAGATGCAAATACAGATGATGGTTCTTGTTCAACTCTCATTATACTAGGTTGTACAGATCCTCAGGCATATAATTACAATCCTTTGGCTAATACAGAAGATAATTCTTGTACTTCTATAGTGTACGGCTGTATTGATAATGGTATAGAATTAAATGGAGGTGGCTTTGTTTATGACGCTGATAGTGACCAATTAGCTGCATTTAATTATGATCCAGATGCAAATACAGATGATGGCTCATGTGTAATGATAATTGAAGGCTGTACAGATGTTTATGCTTATAATTTTAATTTAGATGCAAACATAGATGACGGAACTTGTATTCCGATTATTTATGGCTGTACCAATCCTGTTGCTTCAAATTATGATGTATTAGCCAATGTAGATGATGGCTCTTGTGACATATGTACTATTGATGATGCCTTACTGCCACAGCCTTTTATAGGAAATACTGGTAATAATATGACCATTTACTTCCCTGCTTTATTTTTCAATTCAATTACTCTTGGTAATCCAAATGAAGCTTACATCGTTGCATTAAATGAGACGGGAATTGTAGTTGGTTCCGTATATTTTGTTAGTCCTGCAGGAGAAAGCGATTTATCTACTGGACAAGGGACATTACCAATTTGGGGAGATGATTCTCAAACGCTTCAAGTAGATGGAGCTTTAGCAAACGAAAATATTACTCTTCAATTGGTTGATGGAAATATTCTGTATGATTTGACAAGCCTTCCTATTTCATATGTTGGAAATGGGTTTTTACCTCAAACAATATCTTCTTCCCCTCAAATTAATTGTGGACCCCAATTAGGATGTATGGATGAAATAGCATGTAATTATGATGATCAAGCACTGCAAGATGATGGTTCATGTACCTATCCTGGATGTACTAATTCTAATTTTGTAGAGTATTATGATCAAGGTTATATTGCAGCTTGTGATGATGGCTCTTGCTCTATTGAAGTAGAGAGTCTTGGGATTGTGATTGATAATTTTCAGATACCTATGCCAACTGGGAATAATATGACAATAGGTTTTGATTTAAATCATATAAATGGATTAGAAGGAGCTACTATTGCTGCTTTTTATGATCTGAATGGAGATGGAATTATTAATACAGATTCTTATTCGACTCAAACTGATTTAAGCTATAGTGAGTGTATAGGGCTTACCGAATTTTCAGATGAATTTTTTACTATGGCACTTTGGGGAGATGATGCTTCTACAGATCAGTTAGATGGACTTCCGCAGGGAGAAAGTGAACTAATTTTTGCTTTGCTATCTTCAACCAATCAAGTGATTGCTTTTGATGTTCTTCCAGAATATAGTGGATATCAATCCAATGGTATGTTTGTAGTATCAGATATAAATTTTGATGTTACTATTTACGGTTGTACAAATTCTAATTATTGTAATTATAATTATGAGGCTGAAGTAGATGATGGAAGTTGTATGGGAATCCCCGGCTGTATCAGTAATTTTTATGTAGAATATAATCAGAATGCTGGGTGTAATCTTCAAGAATTATGTTTAACTACCTGGGAACAAGCATTTAATTCTTCTCAAGAAGAACTTCAAGACCAAATAAATCAAAATAATACTTTGAATGCAACTAATCTTTCTTTACTAGATAGTCTTTTCTCATTGAATACAGGATTTGATTTATTGCTTGATCAAAATAATACTTTGAATGTAACTAATCTTTCTTTATTAGATAGTGTTTTCTCATTGAATGCAGAACTTGATTTATTGCTTGATCAAAATAGTGCATTAAGTATATTAAATATGGATTTAACGGATAGCATTAACATTATTTCTGATGAGGTTCAAACTCTTACAGAGAATAATATACTTCTTAACAATCAATTTGGACAATGTAATGATGAATTGAGTTATTGGAGCTCACCAAT
>MDTB01123013.1_pt1 | contig 15810 bp, 21 predicted proteins | sample 811161 | NCBI WGS metagenome assembly MDTB01 (sample SAMN05326650, study PRJNA326480) | marine metagenome | isolation source: seawater | place: Mediterranean Sea | collected 2009 | reverse complement strand
TCAGAGCAAAAATTACAAGAGAGTTACAGTCTAACTAATTTTATTAATAACGATAAAATTGAAACCGTAGAACAGGCTCTACAAGATCGCACTACTCCTACTTTAGCGACTCTTAAAAAAACAAACAAGGAAAAAACATTGGCATTGTTAGAAGCTTTTATCCTAAGCATAAAAGACCTAAAGGGATCAAGACAAGAAATATTAGATGTTCAGATTACAAACATGGCAAGAATAATATTAAAAGAATATTATTATCTCAAAACTTCAGAAATTAAAATTATTCACGACAAGATTATACTTGAATCAGAACAGACCTATAGTCAAAACTTGTTGGAGAAGATAATGAACAACTTTAGAATCTATGCAAACAACAGGATGCAAGTAGCAAAACAAACACACAGACCAGTTCAGGTACACAAAGACATAGAACAAAAGATTATTAATATATCAAAAACACAATAAAATGATTATAGAAACAAATGGTATAATTAAAAAAATATTCAATAAGCAATACAGAGGTGCTAACAAGTTTGAGATTGCACCTATCCTGTTGACCAGAGAAAACAAAGACTACTACTTAGAGGCTATTGGTATGTATGCAGGAATACCAAATCAATTTCAAGAAGGAAACCCTGTAAGGTGTAAGCTTGAGGTAAGATCACAACAAAGCAAAAGTGATGAAGAGAAGTACTGGACTAATGTAAACCTAGTAGATTGTGAATTAGACATAGATCAACCAGATCAAGCACCGCCTAACCCATTTGAAATGATGCAAGAATCAAAGAAAGAACAAGAGGAAGAAAATGACTTACCATTCTAATATGAAATTTAAAAATTTAGCATTTGGAAAACACCCATCAGTTGAGGCTATAATGGCAAAAGTATTTACCGATGAAGGTAAATGCATTTCAATAGTATGCGGAGAAAATATGTACAGTTCATCTAAAGCAGGAAAAGGCAAAGCCTGTTCTAGTATAAAAGATGCCATAAGTTTTGAAGTTATGGTTGGAGATGATGAACCATTAGGATGGCAGACAAAATTAGATATAGATGACATCTTAGCAGAGAATTTTAAAATTAAAAAAGTAAATGAGTGGCTGTTAAACAAAGGAGAAAAAACAATTTTCGCAACAGTAAATAAAATACATACTTACTCACCACCACAAGATAAAACGCAAGACAATAACGAACTATTTATTGGGATGGAGTGCTTTGTAGAAGATACAGAAAACATAAAAGGTTTATCAATGCTTAATAGTTTTGATCTTACTCTTAACATTAGTCCATACGAGTTTTTAAACACATTCGATCAAAAGACAATTAATCAAATTAAAAAAGTTTTAATCCAAAAAATCAAATCAAAATGATACAATTAGAAATTAAAGAAAACGACATTTTTTACTCTTCATGGGGATATGAGCAAACCAATATTGACTTTTATAAAGTAAAGAAAGTAACTAAAGAAATGGTTTCTCTAGTTGCAATAGAAAGCAGAATAGTAGAAGAAGAATCAAATTATCATACAGATGCAGTTGTTCCTTATCCTGCAAATGAGGGAAAAAATGTATTTAGAAGAAAAGTAAAACACGCTTGTGATAGACCTTATGTAAGCATAAATAGTTTTGCTTGTGCTTTTCCATACAAGGGCAAACCTCTTGGTCAAACAAACCCAATGTATGGACATTAAAGAAAATCTACAAGAAGAGAATACTGAACTTCATTCACAAGTAGAATGGCATAATTACTTCATTGATTATGTGTATAAAGTAAACAGAAACTTATACAATGATGCTTGCCAGTATGCAGATAAAAAACAAAAAACATAGTCTGATCCACTTACGGATTGTTTCATTATTTTAATTAGTTTGGATTGCCCCCCTAGTCAGGGGGGTTTTTTGTATATTTATATAAATTTATATTATGGATAAAGAGATAGAGAACATTGCTACAATGTGCCTAAATTTACCTGAATATCAAAGGAAACAAATTATATCAATTTTAATAGCTTCAATGCTTACAGAAAAAAGCGATAAAGATGCTAGAAAAGCATATAATAAAATTATATCTACACTTTCATAAAAGAATAAATCTTGGTTTTTAAATAAAATTTACTGACATTTGAATGTCGGATTAGCCTTACAGATGTATGGCTAATAAAAAAACATATCTTAACAAGACAATTCCGCAGTTAAAAAGAATTGCGGTAACTCACTTTCACAAATATATAAGAGAAAGAGATCAAGGCAAAGCTTGTATCTCATGCGGTAAATACACTACTCTACAAGCAGGACATTTCTACTCAGCAGGACAAAACCCTTCAGTAAGATTTAACGAGGACAATGTGCATGGTCAATGTCTGCAATGCAACTACTTTAAACATGGTGCATTAATGAACTACACTTATAACATTGTTGATCGAATCGGCAAAGAAAGATTTGACAAACTAAAATTTCACGTTGATGTTTCAAAGAGATTACGATTCAAATGGGACAAATTTAATCTGATAGAAATAATTGAAAAGTACAAAGCCCTTAATAAAAAACCACATGGATAAAAAACAAGCAATGGATATAATCTACAAGCAATATTTAAATATTAAGCAAATAGTTTATTTAATCGAACAGAAATACTTTAATCGCAAATACCAAATTTACGAAGACATTACTCATGATGTATTTATAAAAATTGATACTGAATTTGATAAAATCAAAAATGACTCTCCTGAAACTTTAAAACTTCTTGACAGAATTTCAAACGGTCATTTGTCATATATATATACGATGGCAAAGAATACCTATTTAAATTTTTTAAAAAGAGAAAAGAAATACACCTTTTTAAATTACAAAGGAATGACTGAAAATGAAAAAAAGAAATTAATAGAAATGCCTAGAGTTTTTGAAAATGAAGAAAGCATTTACCAACAGGTAGATGATTATGTGAATACTTTTTACTGGTTTGATCGTAAGCTATTTGACTTGTACAGATACGAATTCAAATTACACAAAACTAACATGAGCAAAAAAACTAACATTTCTTATTCAACAATTCATAGAACAGTAAAGCGGTGTAAGGTTAAAATAAAGGACAAACTAAAGGATCAATACTATGAGTAAAAGCAAAGGCTTAGGAGATACAGTAAAAAAGGCTGCCAGATATTTAGGACTTGACAAGTTGGCTAAAGAGTACGAGAAAGCAACAGGAAAAGATTGTGGCTGTGATGATAGGCAAGCATCTCTAAACAGATATTTTGCTTACAAGGGTACAATGTTTCAATGGGAATTTGAATACTTAGACAGCTTTTTTCTAAACTACAATGGCTCAAGACTAAAAAGTCATGACGAAAAAGAAATGCTTTATCAAATATCAAACAGGATTTTTAACAGAAAAGAAACTCCTTCTAACTGCTCTTCATGTCTAAAAAATATGATTAACGAATTAAAAACAGAGTTTGATAAGTATGAAAAGACTGGAAATAATTAATTATTAAATAAAAATTATGAATAGCGTAGAAAAAAGAAAGGTCGAATTAAGAGAAATTAAGCCATCAAAAAAAAACCCAAGATTAATTAAAAACAAAAAATATTTTGATTTAGTCGAATCATTGAAAAGTTTTCCTGAAATGCAGAAAATAAGGACTATTGTAGTTGATGAAAACATGATAACGTTAGGAGGTAATCAAAGACTAAAAGCAGCAAAAGATGCAGGATTAAAAGAAGTTTGGATTGATCAAGCTATCGGATGGACTGATAAACAAAAACAAGAATTTGTAATTAAAGACAATATTTCTGCAGGAGAATGGGACAATGACATTTTAGCAAATGAATTTGAAGCAGAAGACCTTAATGCATGGGGTATGGATGTTCCAATTATAGAAGGAGAAGAAGAAGACATCAAAGAGCAAGAAATAGAATTTAGCGAATACTTGGATGAATCTCACAACTATGTTGTTTTAACATTTGACAATGATATTGATTGGCTTTCTGCTCAAACTCATTTCAAACTGAAATCGGTTTATTCAAAAAGACAGAATGGCAAACCTTGGAGCAAGGGAGTTGGAAGAGTTGTAAATGGAGCGGAATATCTAAAGAACCTCAAGGATGAATAACATTTACATCATTTCTTATAAAAGACCAGAGATTGTTAGGACGTATGATTATTTAGGAACAGGGCATATAATTGTGCCTAAATCTCAGGAAAAAGATTACAGAAAGAAATATGGAGATGCTGTTCTTTCAATACCAGATAAACAAGATGGATCAGAGTGCAGAAAAAGAAATGCTGTAATCGATTTAATAAAAGAAAGAGAACCAAATGGCATTGGTTGGATGATTGATGATGATCTACTTTATCTAAAAAGAAAAAAAGAAAGGGGGGTTTTGTCTGGAGATCAAGCTTTGGAAGTAATGGAAATTTTGCAGATAATGATGGAAGATTCAAACATAACATTTTCTGGGTTTGATTATACAGAGGATAATATGAAAAATAAAGATTTTGCACCATTTAGTTTAACAAAGTTTTTTTGTCAAATGGTTTTATTAAATGTCAATGATGGGCTAAGATATGATGAAAGAATGCGAGTAAATGGTGACTTAGATTTTTGGGTACAAAAAATGCAAAGAAATAGAAGAATTTTAAAAATGAATCAATTTGCTGCAATTTGTTATGGAGAAGAAGGAGGCGAGGGTTCGGTTATAGGCTGGGATGAATCAGACAGAACAAAAGCACATAAATTTATAAATAAAAAATTTGGCTTTCCAATAACAACTTGGAACAAAACAAGATGGGAATATAAAACTCCAATCAAAGGCATATGAAGATTTACAGTCCATCTTACAAAAGACCTAATGGATTAAAAACTCACAAATTAATTCCTGAAGTAATTTATTGTATTGATAAAAAGGATCAAAAAGATTACAAAAAAAATAATGTGAATTTGCACATCTTGCCAGATGGAATTCAGGGCAATATTTCAAGGGTAAGAAATTACATAAAAGATGAACTCGTAAAGGACAAGGGATTGATCATTGATGATGACATTGAAGCTATAAAAATATGGACAAAAAAAGATGATTTACCTTATCCAAAAAAGATCGATGACATTATTGAGTTCTTTGAAATGGCTTTCAATTTTTGTGAAGAAGCAAATTGCAAACTCTGGGGGGTAAACATTGTTGGAGATAAAGGATCATACAGGGAGTACACACCAATCAGTTTTACAAATTGGATTTCTGGCAGTTTAATGGGATTCATAAATAATGAATGCAACTTTGATGAAAGAATACCTTTGAAAGAAGATTTAGATTTCTCTTTACAAACGTTACATAAGTACAGAAAGCTGATTAGATTCAATTTTGTGCATCTGGTCAAAAAGGATCACGGAAACATTGGAGGTTGTGCTGATTATAGAACAATTGCAAAAGAGAAAGAACAATTTAAAATCTTCCAACGTAAATGGGGAACAGACATTGTAAAATCTGATACAACACAAAAAGGAAAAAAGAAGAAAACTTTTGATATCAACCCAATAATTAAAGTGCCAATAAAAGGAGTATAGGCTTTAAAAATCCCTTTAAAATTAAAATTAACAGAGAGAAAACAGAGAGAAATAATGGCTAACGAAGAAAACTTAAAAGTTTTTAAAAAGGGACAATCAGGCAATCCAAAAGGTAGACCTAAAGGTGTGCCAAATAGAAGTAAAACAATATTAGATATTTTATCACTAGAGCAAAAGGCTGTAAATCCTATAACAAAAAATGAAGAAATATTAAATCAATTTCAATTAGTTGTATTAGCTATGCTGAAAAAAGCAAGAACAGGAGATGTAAGAGCAGCACAATGGCTTTTAGATAATGGCTATGGCAAATTAATTGAAAATTTTGAAGTTAATCAAACAGGAGAAAATACAGGAAACTTAAAGGATTTAATACGTGCATTTAGATCAAACGATTCAGATACATGATAAATACCTAAAACCGTTTCTAAATGATAGCAGGTACTTTATCGTAACAGGAGGCAGAGGAAGCAGTAAATCTTTTTCTATTTGCTTTATAGTTCTTGCTTTAATATCTGAAGAAACAGGACATAGTGTATTGTTTACAAGATACACTTTACGATCTGCATCAATATCAATCATACCAGAATTTATAGAAAAAATAGAATTGGCAAATATGATAGATCAATTTTATGTAACAAGGGATGAAATAATACATAAAAAAACTGGTAGCAAAATAATCTTTAGAGGATTAAAAACATCTAGTGGAGATCAGACAGCTAGTTTAAAATCACTTACAGGCATTTCTACTTGGGTAATGGATGAGGCAGAAGAGTTAAACAGCGAGGATGTTTTTGACAAGATAGATTTATCAGTTAGAGAGCAAGGTGTTTTAAACCGTGTTATAATGATTTTAAACCCCACAACTAAGGAGCATTGGATATATACTAGATTTTTTGAATCGAAGGGCGTAGAAGGTGGTTTTAATGGCTCTAAAGATGATACAACCTACATACACACAACTTACTTAGATAATATTAAAAACCTTTCTGAAAGTTTCCTGCAAAGGATCGAACAAATGAAATTACGCAGACCTGAGAGATACAAGCACCAAGTTCTAGGAGGATGGCAAGCGAAAGCTGAGGGAGTAATTTTTGAGAACTGGAAGTTAGGAGATTTTAAAGAAGTTGGAAAAATTGTAGCAGGTGCAGATTTCGGATTTTCTACAGATCCATCAACTTTAATTTTAACTAGTATTGACAAGGATAACAAAATCATTTATTTAAAAGAGTGTTTTTATTTAAAAGGATTGACAACATCTGAACTTTCTGATTTATATCAAAAGCATGCGAAGGATAATCTCATAATCGCAGATTCAGCTTCACCAAGACTAATTCACGAATTGGCTTTAAAATCAAATGTAAAAGCAAGTATCAAAGGACAAGGCTCAGTTATCTATGGGATAAGTTTAATGCTAGACTATGATCTGATAGTCGACCCTGAAAGTAAAAATCTAATAAAAGAACTAAATAATTATAGATGGCTAGAAAAGAAAAGCCAAACTCCAATTTCAGATTTTGACCATTGCATTGATGCAATCCGTTATAGTGTTGCTTATCAATTAGCAAACCCTTATGCAGGACAATATCATATTATTTAAAAAAAGTAGACAGAAAAACCGTAGCATAATTGCTTATATAATATAACCACACTAAAGATGGTAACACAGAAAATAAACGTACCGAATAAACTTTCTGAAATCACTCTAGGACAATACCAGAAATTCAGCAAGATATTTAATGAAGATACAGACCAAGACTTCTTGCAAAAAAAGATGGTTGAGATATTTTGTGGCATACCCCTAGCAGATGTAAATAAGATTAAATACAGTTCTGTTAAAAAGGTAGTAGATACAATCTCTAAAATGTTTAATGAAAAGCCTAAACTGAAAAAGATATTTGACTTTGGCGGAAAACAGTTTGGTTTTCATCCACAGCTTTCAGAGATGACATTTGGCGAGTTTGTAGATGCAGACACCTTTACAGGGGATTGGGATACTATGGACAAAGCTATGAGTGTTTTGTATCGACCCATCAAAGATAAATTTAACAATAGTTATCTGATTGAGGAGTACGATGGAGAAACAAAAGAGTTTATGAAAGAGATGCCTTTGGATGTAGCCTTTGGTGCGATTTTTTTTTTGTGGAATTTAAGAAACGAACTCATGCAACTTATCCTAAACTATTCAGCCAAAAAGATGAAGAAGCTTACCCCACGACAAGTTCAAGTTTTGGAGCAAAATGGGGATGGTATAGCTCGATGTATAGCCTCGCTAGAGAGGACATCACAAAGTTTGAAGAAGTTGAAAGGCTCGGAGTTAACACCTGCCTTACATGGCTAACATTTGTAAAAGAAAAGAATGAACTCGAACAAACCCAAATCCGAAATGCTAGACAAAACCAACTTAGTTGATTCGCTTTATGAAAGGCGATTGCTTGAAGATGATGAAGAAATAGTTTTATCAGATGGCTTTGATGCTGCACTAATTGGTGTAAGTAGTTCAGACCCTAAAATTGCTATATACGACTTTTGGAAGGCTTTAGACTGCATCATAAAGAAAAACCCAGACTTAGAGTTTAATTCTGCATTAGATTGGTTAGAAGATTTTAGCAAACTTAAAATCGAGGGAAGCGAAGACTTAACACCAATTTTTGTAAAAACACTATGAACACATATTTTAAAGTAATTGAAGATATTAAGACTGCTCTTAATGCAGAACCTTTTATAAACAAAGTCAGTCAGGGGGACATCTATGAAGTCGATTTGAGCAAGAAAACGCTGTTCCCCTTGGCTCACTTAATTATTGATAGTATAGACATACAGACAAACAGAATACAGTTATCTCTAAGTCTTTTGCTTATGGATATTGTTGATCTATCAAAAGAATCCTCTAGTGATTTAATCAGGGGAAATGACAACGAACTTGATGCGATTAACAACATGGTAAACGTAGCAGCAAGACTTCAGGCTGTATTATCTAGAACAGAAACCTATCATGCAAACTACGAACTAGAAGGATCATTAAGCTGTACACCATTTAAAGAAAGATTTGAAAACAACCTAGCAGGAGTAAGTGCAGACTTTACAATTAACCTTGCTAACGATATGACAAAGTGCTAATGGCTACTCTAAGCGACTTTATGAAATTTACTAAGATAGTTTTTGATGACTTTGCTAAGTATGTCGAAGACAATTCTAGGAAAAGGTTTCTCAGAAAATATAAGTTTCAGAAAAAAGCATCTTCAAAGGGAAAGCTTTATAACGCAATAGACTCTAATGTAGAAGTTTTTGAAAACAGCATCCTAGTCCGCTTCCCATTTATGAAAGATGTAGACTATGCAAAGTTTGTAGATCAGGGTGTAAAAGGCAAGACATCGACTTATAGTCCATCAAAGGGATCACCTTTTAGGTTTGGATCAGGGAATAAAGATGGAGGCCTTAGAGAAGGCATTAACAAATGGGTAAAAGCTAAGAGGTTTCAGTTTAGAACAGAGGATGGCAAGTTTATGAGTTACCAATCTATGACTTATCTAATCTCAAGGAAAATCTACAATAAGGGAATCCCTGCTAAAAAGTTTTTTACTAGATCATTTGATGAAGCCTACGAAAACCTACCCCAAGAAATTGTTGAGGCATTTGCCCTAGATGTAAAAGAACGATTTAAAGAATTTACTAAGAAATGAGTACAAAAATAAACGCAAGAAGCCCACACTATCTTTCCTACACAGAACCTGCCCTTCCGACGGTTGCCCTTACTTGTACACTTGTAAACTTGCAAGGCATGGAGGTTAATCAGTTTGGTGCAATTCAGTTACCTACGACAGACTTCGGAACTCTTAAATCATACACAAGCACAGCATCCGACTTTTCAAATACAAAGTTTGCAACAGTAAGCTCACCAACAAGTAGAACAGTTAATTTTTCCGTTGCCATACCTTCAAACTACAGTAACTCAGGTGATGAAATACTTACTTGCTCTGCAACAGCAACACAACCTGCTTACACCTGCACAGGAGGAATCACAAATAACGGATCAATACCTAACCAATCACTAAACACAGGAGGGGCAACTGCAACAATAACCCTTACAAGTTATTTTACTGGTAGTATTCAGGGATATGTTATAGGAAACCCATTTACAGATTTTGTCGCTACTTCTATTGATGGGGATATTTTAAGCTTATTCTCTCAAAGTAAAGCAGGAGTAAAAACAATCTCAGTAACAGCATTTGATGGCAATGATCTTACTTGCGATGCTACTCAGACTATACAAGTTACTACAACCTCAGTATCAGCTTTTGCTTGTGCCGATGCGTTTTTAACAGGAGGAGCAATAAGTCAATCGGGAGCAATCACAGACCCTACCCTTGAAGGTGTTATCACAGCTAGGAAAAGTACATCAGCAGGATCAACTATTACATCTTACTCAGCAAACACAACAGGATCAGCTAGAGATGTTACTCTTTTCTTTGACATAACAGTTCCTACAGGGTTTAGTAATACAGGGGCAACAGTTGAATGCTCAAAGACTTTTTCACAGCCATCTACTACCCTACCTCCTTTTGGTTGTACTGATGCAGGGTTAACAGGTCAAGGTATTGCAGTAAATGGAAGTATTAAAAAAGGGACAGCAAACAAAGGAACGATCACAGCATTTAGTCCAATATCGTTTTCTAATGTATCTACAAACACAGATAGAGATGTAACCTTTTCTATAACCCCACCATCTAGTGGATACTCTAATAGCGGAGGAAGTGATATAAGTTGCACAATAACAATGCAACAACCTGCACCAGATATTCCAGCTCAAGGTAATGTGAGATGGTACGCTGCTTTACAAAGTTGGCAATTTATGACTAACGAGCAATTTACTGCAGCAGGGTATAATATGAATACAATAAATCAGCGTGATAGATCATCAGGAAGGGTTTTACAGTATAATCTTGACCTAGAACAAAATAATTTAAGAGTAACAGCCTGTAATTTAGAATTAAGATTGACAAGTTCTGCAATTTTAGATAATATAAATACAGCAGTTTATTCTAAACGTAACCTTTATGGCAATAGTAATAATTTTTCATTGCTTAATCAAACACAATTTTATGCTACTGATCCATTAACACCAAACCCAACAGGGGGTGTATATATTAGAATTTCAGAAAGCTATGAGAACAAATCATGGGTAAATGCACCTGATTATCAACTTAGCTACTGGGATAGCTTGTCTAAAAGCTACTGGATAAAACTGGAACTTACTGGTTATATCTCTGAAATATGGAGTGTGAACTCTACAAGTCGAACCTTTTCAAGATTAGTATAATGCCTTTAAAAACAATTGACCTACAAATTTATATTTACTCAGGAACGCAAGGCTCTTACTCTGATTCAGATTTGAGATACACAATTACAAAAGAGAAACTAACAAACGATACAAATATAATCTTTGAGGTTTCTGAACTTGTAAGAGATTACTTAGACCTAACTTTTAACAATGACTACATTTCAAGAACTCTCTGGGTAACAACAATCGCAACACTTAAAGATGATGCTAATATAGTCTTTACCTATGGATCGCCTATCACAAATCACTACCTAGCACTTGAGGGATACGGATATTTTGAGGATCAGATTAACCCACAACTTAGTACAAATGCTTTAATAACTACAAGCAACATTTATCTACCTGATGACACAGCAGGAAAGATTCCAATATTTGCAGAAGGTGTTGGAAAGTATGTAATTGGATCAACAACAACACAGGTTACAGATGATGGAAATACTAATCAAAAGATTCAGTACATAACTGTCCCTGCTAATACAACAGATAATGTTGTAATCTATGGAACAGATGATGCAACTGTAGTTAAAACAATCGTAGTAAATAACGTATGTGAACCGAAATTTACTCCTTACAAAATAACCTTTGTCAATCGCTTAGGTGCTTACCAAGACCTTTGGGTGTTTAAAAAGACTACAGAAAAGTTTGCTGTAAATGATGAAACCTACAAAGCAAATACTGTAAGCAATTCTAGTGTTACTTACAATGTCTATGAAGGACAAGAGAGAAGATACAATGCAAATGCTAAAACCTCTCTTACACTTAACACAGGATATGTCAAAGAGGATTTTACAAGTGCTATAGAGGAATTGTTTCTATCTGAAAATACTTGGATTAGAATTGACAGTCAAACTCTGCCCATAATAATGAAAACCAAATCTATGACTATGAAAACAGTTCTTAATGATAGACTTATAGACTACACAATTGACATAGATTTTGCATTTGACAAAATAAACAATGTTCGATAATGCTAAACCTACAGCTTTTTATCGAAGGTCAGGAGGTTGATCTATTTAAGGATGAATCTGTAACTCTTACTCAGTCGATTCAAGACATAATGAATCTTGACAAAGTAGGTATTGAGTTTACCAGATCTTTTCAAGTTCCTGCATCTAAGAAAAACAACAAAATATTTAAGCATTTTCATAACCCAATGATTATAGGGTTTGATGCTAGACAAAAAAAGCCTGCTGAGTTATTACTTAATTACAAGCCTTTTAAAAAGGGAAAAATAAAACTAGAAGGAGCAGCAACAAAAAACAACAAGGCACACACTTATAAAGTAACTTTCTTTGGCAATACAATAATCTTAAAAGACCTGTTAGGAGATGCAAAGCTTTCAGGTCTAACATACTTACAGCAGTTCTTTTCCTACAGTTATAACACTACAAATATCAAAACATACATGACTGATGGTCTTGATATAAGCGATGGTACAGAAACTTATACAGATGCTATTTTATTTCCTCTTATCACGCACACAAAGAGGCTGATCTATAACACTAATTTTACTTCAAGTAATGTAAACTCTGAAACATTAAATAACATAGCTTACAATAGCTCTAGTGCAGACTACGGATTAGAGATTAGCCAATTAAAACCTGCTCTTAGACTTTATGCAATAACAAGAGCAATTGAGGAAACCTATAAAATAAACTTTAGTACAGACTTTTTTTCTACTACAAACGAAAACTTCTACAATCTTTATCTGTGGCTTAACAGCAAGGCAGGAGATAAACCTGACCCTACAGATAGCAATCCAATATTTGCAGCACTTTTTCAACAGACTTATATTTTAAGAGGTGGAACTGTTCGTGTTAATTGGAATGATTTTTATATAGATGCAGAGCAAAATTTAGAAAGAAGATTTGGTGTAATAGTTACCCCTCCACACACAAACCCTTTTACTGTTCAACTATACAAAGATGGCGAGTTAGAAAGGGAATGGAAAAGCGTGACTGGAAATGTAGAAGGCAACACTAAATGGTCATCTATACAAGAGGGAGGAGATTTAATAGGAATAGGAAAAGCAAAGGCTAGATTTACACTTGCTATAATTGGGGACTCTGGAACTTACGATTTAGAAGGAGATGTTAGAACAGCAGGTAGTTCAACAAGCAAAAGAAGAAGGACTCTTTTTACTGCAACAGCTTTTGTTAGTTCTACCGATACAGAGATTAATGTAGCTTCTCAGATGCCTGACATGAAAGTGATAGACTTTATCTCAGGTCTTTTTAAGATGTTTAATTTAACAGCGACAGTTGATGAAAACGATGTTGTAAATATAAACAGCCTTGATAATTTTTATCAGAGCAGTACAAACCTGTGGAACATTACCGAGTATGTAGATAAAACTAAACAAAGCGTAGAAACAGTTATTCCATTTAGGGAAATAGACTTTTCCTACAAGGGATTAGAAAACTTTTTTGCAGCATCACATCAAGAATTATTTAATACAGATTGGGGAAGCGTAAAACAAAAAACAACAGATGAAACTGGTGGAGAAGTTTTTAGCGTAGAACTTCCTTTTGAACATTTTAAATATGAAAGACTTAGAAATTTAACAGGATCAGTAAAAACAAACATACAATGGGGATGGAGTGCAGACATTAAGCAGGATGCTTTTATGGGTGAACCCCTTTTGTTCTACCCTATTTTGCAAACCCTTGACATGGGTGTAAAAGACTTAGAGGGAAATGTGACTCAGTTTACAAGTGCTTACATACCTTCTAACTCTGTATCAACAACAGATTCATTTGCTATACATTTTAATGCAGAAACAAACGAGTTTGCAGAAGTGCCTTTTGAAAAAACTTTATTTTCTGAATATTATCAAAAGTATATAACAGAGATATTTGACTTACAGAGAAGATTAAAAAAAACAAATGCTTTCTTGCCTTTGTCTATTATTACAAATCTAAGTTTAGCGGACAAGATTAGAATTTTTGATGTAATCTACCTAATCAACAAAATAGAAACAAACTTTGAAACAGGGGAATCTAAGCTAGAACTAATAAACACCAGAACAACTCTTGGTGAACTTGTAGAACAAGAAACTATTATTCCTGACAAGTTTATATTACAGCCAGATTCTATTCAATCAAGCCCACAACCTAACGCACCTTTATGTCTTACAGCAGATCAAACAGAGAGGATAGATGAGTTATATCAGATTACAATAGACAGAGAGTGTGAAAAAGATGGCTTTGATCAGTTATCTACAAGGGAAGTAATACCTAACGATTTGGATACAGGTACACAGCCTAAAGTCGTTAGAATAGATACTCCTCTTACTGTCACACCTGCTACGATTGGATCGTTTACAACTGCTGTAAGTTCTTCAATAATATACACAACATTTTATATACAGACACTTGGAAAAGTTGGACAGGTAGGACAATTAAACGAATATGGAATTTTTCACTCTACGACAGCTTCAGATTTGACACCCACTACCTACACTACTCTTCGAGCAGGGAATGCAACACACATAAAATTTGAAACTACAGAAATTGATAGAATACCCGATGTGCCAAAAAAAGTTGATGCACAAATTACAGGATTATCAAGTAGTACAACGATTTACTGGAAAGCTTACGTAAGGACTAATACTAACCCTTTATATGGAACATCTGATGTAATAGGTATTCTACAAACTGGAACAACATTATGATAAGAGATATTATAGAATTGCTTGAGATAGCAAAAGAGAATAAACTAAAAGGAGACCTAACAAATATCGCATTAGGAAAGAATAAAATACCTGAGAATTTTAGCGAGGTTTTCAAATTAACACTACTTAAAAAATGGCAGAAAAAATAACATTAGAACTAGAGGCTAAGCTAGGCGATGCTGTAAAAAGACTTGATGGCATTGAAAAGCAATTGGTTGATGTAGGCAAAGAATCTAAAAAAGCATCTAAAGGTGTTGGAGGGATCAAAACTGCTCTTTCTGGAGTTGGTGCTGTTTTAACTGGTGGACTGTTTAAAGCAGGTTCTTTGATCTTTGAAAAGCTTACAGAGTTGTTTATGAGCAATCAAACTGTAGTAGATGCTATGAGCGTTGCCATGAATGGTCTTAAAATCGTTTTTAATGACCTTGTAGGCTTTATAACTGATATATCCATCCCAAGCTTCTCAGAGTTAAAAGATACGATTATGCAGGGGCTTATTGATCGTTTTAATCAAGCGAAAGATGTAGCAGGTCTTTTGGGTAAAGCAGTAGTTAAGTTGTTTAAAGGAGATTTTTCTGGTGCTGTTGAATCACTAAAAGAAGCAGGCAAAGAATCTATTGATGTTATTACAGGACAAGACAAGTCATTTGAAAAGGTTGCAGAGAGTGTAAAGAATTACGCAAAAGAAACTTTTAATGCTGCAAAAAGACAATCTGATCTTAATACACAAGCACAACTTGCTGAGGCTATAAACGCAAAACTTCTTCAGCAGTACGATAGAGATGCAGAATTGCAAAGACAAATTAGAGATGATGTTTCACGTACTATTGAAGATAGGATTGCAGCTAATGTAAAACTCGGTGAAATTTTAGATGAACAGCAAAAAACAATGATGGACAATGCTCAACAGCAAGTTGATGCTGCGGAGGCAAATCTTGCTATTGATAAAAACAACCTTGACTTACAAATTGCTCTTATAAACGCACAAAGAGAACTTGTTGATGTTGAGGCTCATGTTACAGGACTTAGAGCAGAACAATTAACAAATACAAACTCACTTCTTAAAGAGCAACAAGATTTAATAGATGAAAATGCACAAAAAGAATTAGATGCAGCACAAAAAATAAAAGATCAAAAAGCAAAAGATGATGCTGATAATAAAAAAATACGAGATCAAGAAGTAAAAGCTGCTGAAGAGCAACAAGAAGCTACTTTAGGCAATATTGTTTCATTAGCAGGAGAAGG
>MDTB01001852.1_pt1 | contig 15810 bp, 2 predicted proteins | sample 811161 | NCBI WGS metagenome assembly MDTB01 (sample SAMN05326650, study PRJNA326480) | marine metagenome | isolation source: seawater | place: Mediterranean Sea | collected 2009 | reverse complement strand
GAGAGAGAGTTTAAATCTGTACATATATTAAACAAACGAACGAACATAGAGAAAGTTATGGATTATAATACAAAAATTAAAGAGGAGGCAATAGACCAAGAAACAATTATATTAACATTATCAATTGGTTTGGTTGGTATTATCTTTTATTATATTAGCAATTCATTTGCATATATGGAATGGAAATATCGACATCAACATAAAAATGGCACACCATTTATCATCGCATGCGAGCAAGGGAACTTGCAAGATGTACATGCATATGTTGAACAGTTTAATATAGATGTCAATTTAAAAGGAAAAACAAGTAAAGGCGAAATAAAAAGTGGTATATATATAGCACAAGAAAAGGATAAAAAGGATATCGTGAAATATTTATTAAGTAAAGGAGCGACAGAAAATTAAAAGAAGTAGATTTGGTTAAGTGAAAAGAATTTGCAGAGTGTCTCATTTTATCAAGCAGTAAAAAAAAGGCAAAAAAAAAAGGATATTTTCATTTCAGTAATATATATTTATATATATATGCATTATATTTTTAAAAAAAATGAAATATTTAATCAACTCTAGGTTTTACCAGTCTTTTTTCAGGGAAATATTTTTTTTTCACTTGTGTTAAAATATGATAATAAATGACTAGTCATCCAACATACAAAGCATTGCACAACCACGTCTAATCCAATGATCCGCTGGCTTGTTTGATGGAATATGCAATGCAACGACGAAATTAGTTGAATGCCCTGTTGTAGATAATGTACCTGCACGCAAAGATGTTTTATATAATGGACACCGAAATAACCCTTCTACATCTTTCTCCTCGTTCAATACTGGCTTTAACCAAATGACAGGAAATCGATCAAATAAATCACCTGGTGCCGCTTCTATGACACTATCAATTTCAACATCATATTTCGCACCTTGCATAAACAAACCGTGAATGTACGATCCATACTCAGGCTCTTCTTTTACATCTTCTTCATAAAATTTACATACTTCTGTAGTGAAACCTAATAAGTCAATCGCAACACTTCTATCACGAGCATACATTTGCAAAACACTTGTAAGAAATCCTTGTGGAAAGAATAAGCCTGATAACCAATAGGATAATTTAGGCCCATCATATACCCATGATTGTAAATTCTTAATTCGAAGGAAGAAATCTTCTGTCCAGCTTCGAAGTGGCTTTAAACATGGATATCCCGCATCTTCCCACATTTTAGGCACGCGTTGATAGATAAATGATACATATACACTTTCTAGTGATGGAGACATGATGATAAACCCTTGTAATGCCCGCTGCACATCATACAAACTCCTACGTATTACTTTAATCAAATTTTCAAATTGTTCACATTCTTGTTTACAAAATACACCTAATGAATTGATTCCACCCGTTTTACTGACAGCAAATGTATCTGGATGAGACTTTTTGAAATTGAAAACAACATCTGGTAAACGTTCCATCATTGACTTTGTAGCAAGCATTACCTCTTTCTCATTATTACCGGAATCATCATCTCCTCCACCACCACCACCACCATTTGACATGGTAATGACAGTATCTAGTAACATTCTCGTCTGTTTTTGGCGGAAGGTGATGCTAGCATTTTCATGCATGCCAAATACTCCAGGCGCCTCTAAATCTGGTAAACCAGAAATCATTTCACGAACATCCTTCAATGTTGCATCGCCAGATGGCATTAAATAGTCATCTGACCCACACATTTGATATCCATCAGTCAACGCTTCTGGTCTGAAAAACTTGCTCAACAAGCATTTGTTGGTCACTTTATCTTGCTTATCCGTGATTCTACCACCATATGTAACATCACCAACCATTACATTCAACGTATCAAATGGCGTTTCTTCTTGCCCCTCTAAATACAGTCTTAATTGCATAATAGCAGTTTTTAAATCTGAATTCATCCACCCATACGGAATATTCCAACCAATTGCACCAAATTTTCGGCGTTCTAAAATCATTGCATTGTAAAATGCAAGTCCATATAACAATTTCCTCCAAGGAACTGTCTTCGTACAGTTTCCATATTCAGCATCGGTCATATCTTGGAATGTTCTAGTTAAATTTGCTTTTATTCCTTGCGGTGGTTCATTTGTTATCTTAATACCATTCTGCAAGATAGATACTGGAAATTTATTTGTCGGCATACTGGTAAGCCATAAGCGATATTCATCCGCTACATCTTCATCAACACTTGCCTCCAATAATTTTTCTAATTTCCCAAGCCATGATACAGCTAAATGGCAATTTTGAAGACATACCCATTCTCCAGATAAACTTGCCTCTTTCATATGACCCTCAGCTACCGGTCCTTGACCTTGACCTAAAGAAACTATTCTCATGGTTGATTTTTTTTCAACTGTCTCTGCCAGACTTAATAAATAATCCATTGGATCAGCACCACTTGAAAGAACAAAAATCATAGGAATCCTGCAAGTTGAATCTGCATAACTGCCGGATAAATCAAATCCTGGTGGTGACTTAAATTCTTCACCTAAAGATGCCCCGATAAATTTCTTTGCAGCCGACGTTAAATGCTCTGGCTTCAATGTTCGCAATAACAATAATTTTTCAAAATTATTTAATTTATCATTCCATGGCGCAGGAGGATCTATTGAACCAATAATTGGACTTGTAATATAATCCGTCCACATTTGCCCTCTTCCATCTACATCCGCTAATAATCCTTCAAATGATGACTCAAATTGTGTCTCAAGTGAATGTACACTAGCACGTGCTTTATGTGGATGGGTAAAAAGATGAAATGGCGAATCAACGTGTATTTCTTCGCTTAATTCTACGTCAGGAGCTCCAATTAAAAACGTTTTCCACTCTGCATGGCTAATATCACCTTTATGTTTTAAAATATCTACAGCAATTTGAAAAGCAAATAACAATTTATGTCTTCCAAACAAACCACGACAAATATTTATAAACACGGACTTTGTGATATCATCAATCAAAATATTCAATCGTTTTTGTAAATCATCGGATTTTTCACTCTTTTCCAAACGCATTTGATACAAACTTTGATAATATTGTAATGAATATTGGTACATCGGATCAATATTTGCCAATGCTGCAATGACAAAGTATAAAACGGATGCCCTAGTTGCAATAACACGATAGCCTTCACGAGCTTCAAAAATTTCTTTTGTTGTTGCTTCCGCTTCTATCATACGCTCTTGGATTGTATCAGATGTTACCTTACTTGCATCTAAACTATTAATCAAGTCTTCATCGTCAAGAATATTTCCAGACGCATTTGCAAGCATGTATAATATAGTATCCTCAATTTCCTTCAATTCACTCTTATCAGATGCAATAGAGAGAACTAATTGATCCTTCTTTCGCTCCAGATCCGGTCGCTCATGTACAATTACATCTACCAGCAACTGATCTTCTAAGCCTTTCAATGTTACAGTGAAGTTAACAATTGTTACTTTAATGCAAAGTTCTGGGAGATAATGTGGATTAGGAAGTTTTGTCGTGATGAAAAATTTAAAATCTTCCGAATATGGAATCTCTGAATCACCAAGACTTAGTACCATTTGCCCACCTCGTTTAATAATTTGTTTTAATAAAATTGGTTCTAATGCAGGATCTAAACGCTCTTCGACATTTTCTAGCAAAACTGGGGCACCATAACGAATGGCATTTTCCAAAGTTCGCAAATAATTGCTATCATTTAACTTAATGATTTGTAAATTCTGCTCCTTATACAAATTTTTAATCCATCTATTTGCTTGTGCTTGGGGATCAATCATCAAAGGCCACCTTCTTCCACGCGTTGCAAATATACCATTTTCTATGGAAAAATCATCAGCTGGAAGGCTCATCATAGTCCATTCGCGTACTTCTACTGGATCAGCTAAAATTCGCTGTAGATTGAAGTTATCATCGACTGGTACATTTAGTTTTCTTGTGGTTTCAACCCATTCATCTATCAGAGCATTGCGAAATGGTGCAGTAAACGGACCTAAATACGCCACGGCGCCAGCGGCAACACCAATATTGCCAACTAAATTTGTTATGTCACTATTAAGAACTACAACAGTTTCCAGCCAACGAACTTTTTCACCAGCTAAACCGCTCATTAATTGTTGTGCACGTTCCATCTGAATCAATGTCAACCGCGTTTTTTCTTCAAGCTCTTGCTTCTTATTCTCACTCTCTTGAAACATAGCTTGTAGATCTGCCACGCGTTGTTCTACCTTCGCTAACGCATTTTGTTTTTCTTGCAATTGGACATTGACAGCTTCCAGTTGCGCTTCTGCTTTTGCTAATTTCTTCCGTTTTGGAGCAATGGTTTTCGCTACACGATCGTATGTATGCATAGCTCGTACCCACATACATAAGGATTTTGCCGCAGCTGACACTTTTTCCACCTTTTCTGGAGTAAAGTTTTTATTTTTCATGAATGGTTTTAGCTTACGTATCTTAGATTTTGGGATATGGTCCTTATCATAATTCTTTAATTTATCTAGAAACTTCATGTCATTCATCAGATTTTTTGCTTCTTTCCAATTTGGTTTCACTCCAAACATAATACAAATTGCATTTAATGTAAATTCCACCATTTCCGGTGGATTAGCAAATGATTTAATTTCTTGAATACTCTTCTTATCAAGCGCATCTAAAGATTCAACTGCTGAATAATAGGCTGGCATTGCTTCTCCTAAATCTTTTTCACAATCTTCTTTAATAAGATTTACCTCTTTCGCAACTTCAATAGCCGCTGCTTTGTCTTTCTCTGCTTCTGCTTTTGCAATATCTGCTTGTGCTTGATCAAGGGTAACTTTTTTTCATCAACTCTTCAGTATCAATTTGCGCTTGCTTTAACACCGGTTGCATTTCTATTAATTCAACCTTCAGCCCTTCGACTAATACTTCTGTCTCTCGTAACTTTTTTAATCCATTTTCATATCTGGCTAAATTATCTGTAGCTATTACTCGTTGCTCCTGCAACATCGTTTGAAACAATTGTAATAACTCCAAATAACTAGTTGGAGTAGTATAATTATGGCGTCTTACTTCTTTAAAATATTGTGCTGTCGAGACTTCAACGGATCGGTGAATTTTAACTGCAACATCACATATATTTTGTACATGTTCTTCTATTTGAAGTTCTTTGCCTCTTTCACCTCCCAAGTATTGAAGAGCAACAGAAAATAAGGCATCCTCAGGCCATGGATCAAACCAATCAATGGTACAACAATTGACCAAGGAAGGAAACATCCTACATCTATTTCTAAAAGAATCACCTATAGGACTAAATGCAAGAACAACTCTTAAATTTTGCCTAACCAAGGACACATAATATGCGTAGACATCATCTCGTCTCTCTGATTTACCAGCTTTAACTGCTAATGGCCTCGTTGCATTAATAATCTTCTCAATCTCTTCCGGTAAATATATGTTAGGTATATCACCAGCATTTAAAAGATTATTAATATCTTCTAAGAAGGCTTCCATAACAATTTGAGTATCGGAGAACAAAAATACAACAGGTTTATTTTGACAACCTGCTTCCAATAGCACAACTTTTAAGTCGTCAAACCATACGGTTCTATCATATGTTTTTGTTATTTCAATTGAACTGCATCTGTAACCAGCCATGAAAGACGCCAAACGCGTTAATGATTTTCTACCACTACCACCTACACCAACAAGCAACGCGTTACCCCTTGGTTGTCTTAAAATTCGTGCTAAGCGTGATATGTGAGAGATGGCATCATCGAAAAATACTAAATTCATCTTAGGCGAGTAAGATATATTGTACTCTTCAAGCTGTTCATTTAATGCAGCTTTAAATGCAGCTTTATTATTCACTTCACCATATTTGATTCTATCTGGGTCTAGATAATCCCCAAACAACAAGTTATCAAAAGCAGAAATTTCAACCTCAACTTCAAAATATTGTAACAGTAATTTTTTACAAAGCTTATTGACCCAGGTGCGGTCTTCAATATTTATCAAACGATCACGGAAAACTCTCGCTAGTTCATGCAGCCAAAGATTGATGATTTGCTCCTCTGTATTAACGGATTCAGATGTAACCATTAAAATACCTTGAAAAACTTGTGAAAGATCTCTTAAATTGTATGTATAATGCGATTTGGATGGTGTGGGTAACAGATTTTGCTGTATACCTAAATAAAGTTCTATGGAACCGTCAACCAGTTTTCCAACATTACCGGCTAGTTCAGGAATTTCACTCTTTAAAAACCCACCTAAGATAGATGCAAATATATGTTTCATGGATTTCGCAGATAATTCAGTAAGCCATATTGTGTGAAAATGACGTGTTAAACGCTCTGTAACATCACTGCGACCGCCACCAGGTGGTGCACATGCTGCAATGACATTTGTTCTTTCTATGTTCTTAAATAAACCGACTTTTTCAACATCATAATAGCCTTTATCATCAATTACCTGACGTAACAATTCATTTGGAGGCTGTGCACCATACTCTTCTAATACAGGCATATTGAGATCATCAACAAAGATAACCATATTTTTACCAGCAGGAGGTCCTAATAAATTCTTTCTTTTTTTCTCTAATCTTGTTTCAAAGATTTCTCTTAAATTAGCAGGCGTAGTTTGCGCACTATAGTTGATTGTACATGAAGCAAGACTGTCTGCTCCAACTTTTACATCAAGAAAGTTCTGTGTAATAATGGATTTTCCAATACCAGTTTCTCCTAAAAATAGAGTATTGAACCCACTCAACGTTGTTGCTTCTAATAAATATGTATATTTAGTTGTGTCTTCCGTTGGAACAACTAAATCAAAATATGGTAGATTATTATCATATGCAAATGGTGGCATTACAGATTCCCAAGAAACTAGTTTTGCCTCCTCGTTATTGACAACAATATCAAAGACACTTCTGCCAGACGCTGCTGATCCAAGCAATTGTGATAGATGACTCTTTAAAAACTCATCTACTTGTGCCCTTGCATCATCATGGGTGTTGCCAGCCAATGCCCATATACAAGCAAAGCAAAAATTAATGTTAATAGCTTCGTAAACATTACTGTGAGAATCACTAATTCCGCGGTCTTCACGCATAAGTGACGTCATCATGTTTAAGAATGTGGCCATTCGATGGCCTTCTGTAAGTTTAACTTTTTCACCTCCCGTCTCGTCAAGAAATATTATGATTGGTGCGACGTATTTTTTAATTAGACGTAAACAATACTCAGCATTGTTCGGAATTCTAACGTTACAAATTTGTTCCATCCATGCAGCAATAAGTGCTTCACTACCGATATGCACTTGTTCCATAAATACCATACCGCATCTACTTACAGTGGCAGGAGAAGCCTGAGATAGATCTTGGACTTCAAACATCATGTGCAAACCGTCTGGCATTTTTATACGTTCACTATTTGCTAGACACAACGTTTTGTTATCATCCAATACAGTATTCATATTTTCAATCCAAACGGCATCAACTGGTCCATCAAATAGAATCCAATGTCTATTGCCACTCTTATCAGCTTTGGCACGACGTACTAAATTAGGTACTAAACCATCAAACCATTCTCCGGTCATTAAATTGAATTCCCCGTACAGTTGACCCGCGGTAATAGCTTTTGGATTAAGCCTATCCGTTGTCACTTTTCTGAAAAAATCATCTTTGTCCACTACCCCTTCTTCTTGTAATTGTCCTAATGCATTGCTTAATACTAAAACATTTACAGATTTACCACTACCGGCTTCCCCAACAACCATCATTCCGTGCCTCACTAACTGTGTTTCATGAACTTGAATAACCTTTTCTACGAAGGATTTGACTGGTTGCAATTTCAACTGACAAATTTGATTTTCAATAGCTTCTTGTAATTTTCCATAATCAACATATGGTACTTCAACGCCTGGGAACAGATCTTTTAAAATTCCACGGAAAAGTGGCAAATCTTGTTCCAAGAATTTAGGTACATTACTGTCTCTCATGGCACGAATTAGCAGAAGATCCTCATTTGTTTCTGGTTCTTTTCGTTTCAACTGCCCTGCAGCAACTAAAACGGATTTAACGGCTCTCATACCAAAGTCGTAATGATCTTGTTTTGACAACTGTTCACTGCTTAATTGATAAAGTTGACTCATTTTATTTGATAACGGCAATGCATTTGCAAAGCCTTGGGAAAATAATACAATTTCTGCAATCATACGGTAATCAGGAACCATCATCGCAACAGGCCTAAACAATGCTTTTAAATTGTCTGGTAGCTCTGTACGACCTGCATATCCTGGATTCATTGTAATGAAAACTCCAAAATTCGAATTTAGTCTAATCTCACCACCTTCAAACATGAAACGTTCTGCATCAATCGCAATGGCTTGTTGAATAGTTTGTATCTGTTGCGCAATTACTGACAGAACCTCTACATCGATCCTATTAAACTCATCGAAACACGCCCATGCACCAGCTTGCGCAAGACCAGAGAAAAAGCGCCCCATAATCTTATAATCTAAACCATCGGAACAATTGAAAACAACGACTTGCCTTGCAAGTGCTTTTCCTAAATCTTTCGTCGTCTCAGTTTTACCAGTTCCAGCTGGACCAGCTGGAGCACCGCCAAAACGTAGATGTAATGCTCCAGTCAATGTCATGTAACAAAGATCTGTCAACGGAGTAACGACTAGACGCATACTATTTCCAAGATATTCATACGCATACAAAAACTTCGCATTGGTTTGATTTAAAATGCAATCTTGAATTTCGGTATCCCAATAATATCTTAATTGTCTAGTCCACTCAAAGTTGTTGATACTATCTAATTTTTTTCGTATTAATAATCTAACTACATCTCTACCATGTACATCAAGAGTAATGACTGCACTTAAAGTCTTTCTTTGTAATTTAATAAGATCACCGCGAACTAGGTCAACCATCGCGTCTATTTGTGCTACAATAAATTCTAAACAATCTGTTAGTGCTTTTGGATTAGTGCTTAAACCTTTTGTCGCAGTTTCTACAACTTTAGTCCAAAAGATTTGATCGATCATAATAACAGATTGTGCTGGATAACCAAATAACCACTCTTCACGTTTAATGGCATTCTCTTCTGGATAATTACTAAATCCTTTACGTGCTTGATCTCTCAAAGTGTTTTTCATTGCATTTTCCACGGCTAGCAACCATGTTTCAACAGCACCTTCTGCGTATTGCGGCTCGATGAACTTAACAGTTTCACCTTCTGGACTATTCATTGCAAACATAGTTGAAGCATCTCTACCTTTTCCAAATGTTAAACTTTTCATAGCATCGAAACATTTGCTTAAATGCGGTTGAACAGCTTGAGGATCTCTTGTTTGAGATAATATTTCCAATAGTTCATCATTGGAAAGAAAATAAAATCTAGGAAATGCAGCACGCTTCGTCTCTAAGTAATCTTCTAAGCTCTTTTGGATAGAATCTAATATAGCATTGCATTTAATAAATGTTTGTAAATATTCTTTTGGGTCCTCGTTTTCCAAGATAGCCATTATTTTAGGATTATTGTGGGTATCCGTCAAAATCTTTTTCCATGTTTTATCCACTTCTAAAAATAATTTTGATTCATCTGGCAATTGTTCTTGTATATCCTCCGCTGAAAATATAGTTTCCAAATACATCCACGTTTTTTGACATTGAAGCCATTCATCGAATGTATCTGAAATGATAGATAAATATTGTGTCCACCTTTCCACTTGCATTTTAACCCCCATGACAAATTTTGAGCCCATCATTGTTTGTAAGGATACTTGATTGTCTTCCATTAACACGAATATGTCGTCTAGTGGACCTAAAATATAAACTTTTTCTCTATACGGTATAATTGGGAATTCAATATTAGTCCATCCCTCTGCAATTGAATTAACGGATGCTTCAATTTGAGCTTCTCCCGATGCTACTCCAGAAATCTCAGCAACCTTTTCTTCAAATGTATATATTTTTAATTCAACTAATTGGGACAATGTAAATGTTTGGCCAGACATATATCGCTTTCCAAGAACTTTGAAAACTGACTCCCAATGCCGGTCTTTCATGACAGGATTTCCAAGACTCATTATAGTAGGCAGACGCTCATTAAATCCTTCAATTCGCTCCTTTAACAGTTCGGTAACGGCATTTCTAATTTGTTTATGATACAAAGATGCGTTTCTATACAGCTCCTCAACTTCATCCTTTAAATCAGCAACTATAATAGATCTAAAATATTGATTATGCCATTCTGTTTGTTTATCAGCCCATGATTTTAAAGCATCCCAAACGCTATATCGTATGTCAAACATCGCTCTAGTTTCTTTAAGTAATTTATATGCATATGGTGGTTTTCCAAACGCTTCTTGATATTTAGTGTATTCTCGGGACGATTTTTCTAATGTATTTAATCGTTGTTGGACTTGATTTAAAAGTGCTAAAACCTCCTCAGGTTCTAACGTCGCATCTTCGTATGCACCAACTACAACCTCTCCTTGTATAACTTCAGCTTCATTGTTTAAATTTGCAATCTTCATATCTAAGGAATTCATCATCTCTGGCATAGTTTCATATACAAGCTTGTTTGCCATAATATTTAACTCTTCGTATTTGACCAATGCTGATCTCATTTCATCAAGCTGAACTGCATCATCTGCTGGCACACGGACACGTTGTATATGCAACATTCGGTACAAATCTTCTGTCAATTGATTTTCAGCTAACATTTCCATTTTAGTAGCAGTAATACTTTTGAAGTTTGCAACGTACCCAGCAAATAAATTCAAACCTTCAGGTGTATCTTCTAGGCCTTTATTACGTGATTTGAGATCAGTCAATATGGCATCGCATTTATGCCTAGCTAAATCCAATAAAGATTTTTTCAAAAAGTTTAGGAAATTTTCTGTTATTGGCAATAGTGTATTTTTCAGTTTTCTACTTTCGACATATATTGACCCAACTGCACCACCCGCTCGCATTCGATTGATATCTCTATTCCATCCATTACATATATTAATTGACTTTCGTGTTTGCAAAATCTTGTGTTTCACATCTAGCCCTTCCCACATTGCGCCATATTCAGACATATTAAATTCAAAAATTTCTCTCATGTAATCAAATTGTTTTGAATACTCGACACTATCTTCGAAATCTGCAAGCAGTTTCTTATTTATTGATTTACATATGGACAAATATTTTTTATCTCTTCGTATAAGTTTTCCAGGTGCCTGACCAACGAAAGATCGTGGAAGGTATGATCGGAGCTGCCTGGCAAACAATATACGAGGTACATGCTCCATTATATTGATAAGACTTTCTGCTTTTCCATATAAAATATTTATAATATCATCTGCATTAGGTCCAAATGTCGTACCACCATCCCGTTTAAACGAGACAACGGATTCAAACATTCCAGTTTTTCTTTCTAACAATAGCTGATTCAACAATGTTTGTTGCGTTGTTATGCCTACTTCTACACAGCTTTCAGAGATCATATAATCAACGAGGCGTACAAAATCACCCAACATCGATGCTTCTGATTTACTTAGAAGATACAAGCGTTTCCGCTCTGCCCTTTCATTCTTCAAAACTACCAAACTTTTATTTCTATTACGTTCTTTAGCATCAAAATCGTCCTCCCGATCTAACATTTGACGATAATGCATGGCTCGTTTGGTTATAATTTCACATTGTTTCTCCACAAGACGCTGTAATTCATCCATCATATTTTCAAATTGTATAGTAGCATCTTTATGGGCTTTATCTTGTTTTTCAGCGTAAGCAAGAATGTTATATGCTTTTGGATTCAAACAATCTTGTACTTTGATACCATGGATTCCATCTAATTGTGTTTTGATCCTCATTAATGGGGAGCAAAAAGTTGCTTTCGCGGTAAATAAACTTTCTTCTATTTTTTTTCGTTTTGCACAATATAATTGATATCTTACACCGCTTATCCAACGTTTAAACATTTTATTTACTAAATAATACTTAAAACATTTTGTGCTAGTTAATACGTTAAAAATGGTTGCTTCACGCATCCAAGTAACTAGTGGTATTACTTCTGTGGGCAACCCACGCTGAACTATGGATATACTTTCCGAAGACATAATAAAATGCTCTTTTGTAGATGCTTCAGCACGGGGTACAACTACTAGATCGTACGGGCGAAATTTCTCTTTCTTATATTCTGCTCGATTTAAAAATACAAATTTAATCGGTGTACTGTTTTTTTGTTGTGCGAAAAATGCAATAGCATCTTCACTAGTTTTAAGTGTTTTATATAGCTCCTCCCCTGAAAACCAATCTTCACCTCCGAGATTGATCCTAGTTTTCGTCATAATACGCGATTGTCCTTGTCCACCGACTCTTCCTTTTGGTCGTGCCGGAATGACTCCTAATGATTCATTATTCACTTTACGAAGACTTCTACCAGGTCTTGATACTAATTGTCGTTGTGCTGGAAATTTATATTCATCGGTTTCAAAAGAGCCATACTTAAATATTGACGGCTTTTGCTCCCATGCAGGCACTTGATTTTTTGCTATAACATTAATTACTCGCATTTTACGTTCTTTCCTTTTCTGAAATGTTTTACCAACTGTTGTTGGCAACCTGGATTGCGTGCTTTTTGTTGGTGGATTAACTGATACCAATCTTCTTCTATAATAATCACTTTGTAGGCCTTGTTCATCATCCTCTTCGTCGAATAACCTAGGGCTGATGGGATTCATTGGTCGACTGTTCGGTGACGTATTTTTCATATTTACTGTTTTTCTATTATAAAGTTATATTTATTTAAATAGATTCAAATTACTTTATAAGCAATGTATTGTTCTTGACTATATAATACATATATAATATATATATTAATATCACATACATATATATTACATATATATATATATATATGATATTTATGTCGTATCTAAAAACTTAATTGCATGTCAATAGTATTACCAAAAAGTGTATTCATAGTGGTATTAATATTGTGATAAAAGCAAGTAACTACCGCAGTTTGTTTTGCTGGTTTGATCACAACTTTAACTGCCAAAAAAAAAGGCTGAGAAAAAAAGGAGAGAAAAAGCTGAAAAACCCCTTAAGTATTAAAAACGCTATTAATACACATCACTACGAGTATTATATAAAAATACCATTATATCATATTAATACCTGGTACTATTATATTATACCTGTACTCTACCAGTCTTTTTAATCTGGAAATCCTGGAGTGTGCTGGTGTTCGCAATAATAATACGTTAATAAAAAGCAATAATATTATTATTATTAAATAATAATATAATAATAATAAATATTTTAATTTATTATCTAGTAAAAGTATTTCTATAATTAGAAATAATCAGTTGATAATAAATGCCAATGTAGTAAAAGTAAAATGTACCGAAACAGCTTAATACTAGTTATGTCAGTTGATGAATAGGATATGTAAAATAATAAGTACCAACGCAAATTAAATATGTTTAACTTTCAACCCCCTGTAAAAAAAATGGATAAATCCAAAGCACCACGTGTTATTAAGAATAGAAATGACTCATTTATTGACGCTGCATATGAAGGTAAAATGAAAACTATAATTAAAATGTTAAAAGCAGGACAACCGGTTGATGCGCTTCACTCTTACACCCAAACAACAGCATTGAGCGCAGCTATCGATCGAGGTCATTATGCAACATCTAGAACTCTTTTGAAATTCAAAGCTGATCCTAATCATAGACATCCCATAACTGGTGAAACTGCACTGCATCGAGCAGCTGCAAGGGGAGATCCTAAAATAGTTTCTGCCTTGCTTGAAAATAATCCTACAGCGGATCGTCATATCATAAGCAAGGCGAATCAAAAGCCGATAGATTTAGCCAGAGAATATCAATGGTTGGAAGTATCAGACATTTTACGGGAGCCACCATCCCAGCCTTTAGTCATTAATATTGATACTACACCGTCTATGGGATATGTAACATGGAATGCTGCCAACGATAACGGAACTCCGATTGATTTTTATGAACTTGTATATCGTCCATCAATACACCAAACTGAATACAGCACAGGAATAGATCCAGTGACCAAAGTTAAATATTGGCATCATAGAGAGACACACGAAGAGAAATGGGCGAAGCCAGATGAACCGTATGAAGATCCGGTTACGCAAGTTGCACAAGGTAACGATGCACCTGTTCGACCTGGTGGCATATATTCTAAACATTGGATACGTGATAGTAAAATTGTGGAAAATAAGTTTGAGATACCAAATTTACATCCTTCATATGTATATTTTTTACTAATCCGCGCACAAAGTGCAGCTGGTTGGGGACCATATAGTCGAGTTATGACTTTTGTTGCAAACGATGACATAACTAGCGAGCCAAGCACCCCGACTTTATGGTCCATGACTGCACGTGCTATCACAATAGCATGGAAACGCCCGGAAATAGAAAATGGAGGACACATTATATTTTATCAAGTTGATATGGTAAAAGGAAACACCATGGAAGGAAATCAAATCGAATGGGAAAAAGTAACCGATAAACTCAGAGGTGAGCCAGAGCCTAAATATCGTATAAATGGATTAAAATCAGGTGCAGAATATAGATTTCGCGTTCGTGGCAAAAATAAAACTGGTTGGTCTGAGTGGAGTGGTATAAGTGAGAGTTTTAAAACAAATGTTGCCCCGAGCATTCTTCATCGTTCAAAATCTTCGATCACAATTCATTGGATGGATTGGAGTACAGGAGATCCTGAAAATTTAGTAGGATTTGAAGTGCAAGCATTTAGCATTCCAGAAGTACCGGAAGATGGTGATGAAGGAGAATTTCGCGGTGATCCTAAGTCTGATGATTTGGCATCACGACTTGGTATACCTGGAGGTGAAGTCGGAAATTTGCCTTGGGAAATTTTAACTAGCACATGTAAAGATACACGATTTAAGCATGAAGGTTTATTACCGCATAGGGAATTCTGTTATAGAGTGCGAACATGTTTTAAAGATAGTGGTTGGGATCCATGGGAAAATGCGGGAGAGACAAAAGTATTTTTTACAAAAGCTGCCGAGCCTGATCCTCCAGCTCAAATCATGTTGGTTGCGGGAACGGTGACGCATGAGTCAATGATTTTTCGTTGGGGTGATCCACGAGCAAATGGTCAACCTATTGATTCATATAAAATATATTATAGAAAACATGATGTGGAAGAATGGACTGAAGATCCAACTATTATTGAAAGGCGTGATGTTGAAGGTAAAGCAAACGTCGGTATACATATTTTACCAGGTGAATTTGAAGTACATAACTTGGACTACGATACAGATTACCAATTTGCTATCAAAGCACATAATAAAATAGGATGGAGCGTTTTAGGAGAAGAGACTGAGTTTCATGGTACTCTAGCACTCGAACCACCAGGTAAACCTCGTATAGTGACATGCACAGATACACTTGCTACTATTGAATGGGATCCTCCGTATTTAACAGGTAGACCGGTTGATAAATATGATTTACAGCAGAGGCGATGGAGATTTCAAAGTGGGTTGTATTCCCCTATGGATTGGACATTAGTGGAACGCACAAAAGAACCATGTTCATTAGTGCGTGAGTTAATGCCAACTGCAATATATGAATTTCGTGTATTAGCACATACATACGCAGCTGATCTTCCCCAACAATGGAGCCAGCCAAGTGAGAATAGTGAGAAATGCGATATGCGAAGGCGTTTATGATTTTTGTAAAATACTGGGATAATTTAAAAATTAAATATAAAAAAATATATTTTGTCAAAAATATATTTTGTCAAAAATATATTATAT
>MDTB01008785.1_pt1 | contig 15812 bp, 13 predicted proteins | sample 811161 | NCBI WGS metagenome assembly MDTB01 (sample SAMN05326650, study PRJNA326480) | marine metagenome | isolation source: seawater | place: Mediterranean Sea | collected 2009 | reverse complement strand
CAAAACTTAAGAAAAAGATTGAAAGGCAGAGCCAGGCCTTTGCCGATAGAAGGAGTGTGGATCTATTCCAGGGCAAACCTCAAGAAATGATGCAGAAAGTCGAGGAAGAACTTCGAGTAGAGAAAAGTTCAAGTAGTGGTAATGTGGACTCAGAGGACGTATCTGATACAGAGTGTGCACCTGACGACGACACAAAGGAAACTACTAGAAAAGAGCAAGCCGAGGTCGAGGAAGTCAGTAGTGGTAATGTGGACTCAGAGGACGTATCTGATACAGAGTGTGCACCTAACGACAACACAAAGGAAACTACTAGAAAAGAGCAAGCCGAGGACGGGGAAGAGTACCGTGACTGGGTGGACGAGTTGGAACACTGGTATACAAACAAGGTTGTGCCTCTCGTTTCACCACTCATATGGCATACCGAGGAATCTGAAGATTCGGTTAAACTCGGCACTCGTAGGAAGAAACTTATCCTTCAGGAAGACTATACGAATAGCCTGAATGCATTCGTTGCCCCTCGCGCAGCGGTTCTTCAGGTAATCCCCGGGTTGACTATGCTCAGCATCTTTGCTGACCTCACTTCCAAATTTCCTTTATTCGTGAGGTCTAAAGAATTGGAAATTAGTTTACCCGAGTTGTTGGTCAAAAATCCTTTTTCTGTTGCGCGAGAGGCTGAGGAGGAGTGGACGAACAACGTTAATAAAGTGCGTCAGGAGGAGATGAACATACACGATCATGATCTCTCGACTAGAAAAGTGGGGGATCGATCCGTGGAGTACTCACAAAAGACTAAGGCCGCGATCAAGGATGAAAACGAGCGTATGGAGAAGAAGATCGAAAAGAGCATGACGCAGCCCGCCTTGAGAGTGAAGTCATGGGTAGTCTTCATCGAGGGAATCGACCTACTCCTTGATTCGCGCATTATTGGCTTTGTTTTTCACCTTACGATATTTTGCTTCATCCTCGCTGTAGTCTTTGCCGACAACCAGAAGGGTGCAGTGGAGAAGCCATCATTTTTAATTGCATTTCTGGTACTAACTGTACCCTATTGCGTCGCAAAGAGTATCAAGGTATATGTTCTAGTTGGCAAAATTCTGGCCGTAACCGACGAGGATCTTGCCTTCGTGAGAGACACAGTCCGTGCATGGGTGGGGCTCGTCATCGATACCATAACCATGTACACACAAGCCGTCATAGACTACATATCTACACTGTGTAACCGTCCCACTGAGCCCCCATCATCTCCTTCGCATGATGAAGACGAAGAAGGGGAAAATATCGAAATGATAGGAGGGACCCTCCATTCCGACTCGGGGATTGAGTTTACAGGAGATGATCCTATCGGCGATCATGATGATGGCGGACAGGCAGGAAGCATTAGCATGGCATCGATTTACACTTCCGAGAAAGAGAGTGATACGACTGCGACCTTAACCTCAAATCCCCTCAAACGCTTGTAAAGAGATCAAATATTAAATCATGACTTTTAGTTCGTTGTATAGTATAAGTGCGTATAGACTTTAAAGACGTCGCAGGATGACGGACGGACTGAGTTGATTATCTAGCGCACATGAGCAGTGGAGGATGGGCCTCCTGCTGGAAAGTTTCTTAATAAGGGCGCTGACCTCCCGCCCCTTGGATCTCATCAGTGTTCGGGAGGTCTACGGCCTGAACCCGGTGTCCCTGCAGGACTCGCACAAGCTTGACGTAGAAGATGTCATCCCCTCCTGCACGGCTTGGACCCTAGCTTGAGAATTTATTTTCTTTCATTTGCTGTGATGATCTCAGTCTTCTGTTGGCATATTGACTGATGTGTCCATACACCATCAATATCTTTAAAGTTGAGTTGTCTGAGTGACCTTGTGGCAATTTCCTTCTCTTTCGAGTAAGCATGAGCACTCGTGGCCACACTGAGTGCGCCTATTTCACCATCCAACTGGCGAATAGGAACGGCTCCCATCAGGTTTAAGCGCTCTGTGCAGCACATACTTCCGCATAGCATATTGAAATCGCACACCAAGCAACCACAAGCCACGTAAATAGGACCAAGACTTTGAAAATCTTCATGCGGATCTTTCAGGTGTTCGTCCGTCTTTTCTTGAACGACGACAGCCGCTTTCATTACGGCAATATGCCTGTACATTTCGGAAGCGATTGACTCGCATCCAGCTATACGCCTCTTTGCGTTCATGATGATAAAGGAGCCACTCACTTCTTGCTTGCCATCCGATGAGAGCTCAGAAGCTGCGTCGCGGCATTTCTCTAATAACGACTTCAAGAAAAAGTCATCCTGGTTCCTGGACAATTCCATACTGTCGTATTTAATATTCATCTTTGTTCAAATGACCCTAGATACACCCATCTAGGGCAACAGAGTCTTCAATCGCAAGTTTTGCTTTGCGGCGTTTGGTCAAGCTTGGGTGAAACGGTAAAGATCACGCATTGGAGGAGGTGATACACATCCACAGATGGGGCCGAAGAAAGGTGCCGAGCCCGACCCTGTTGAACCGCGGGTCGGAGCGAATGTGTGCTATCTGGTTATAAATGTCCGTGAAGGCGTCGCGCCGATCACCATCACGATCAATAGCAATACACGAGTCGATGTCCTCCTGGACACGGCCAAGACCATGCTCCTTGAATCTGTTACGAAGCTTCTAGCCACGGCGCAACCCCAGCCGCAACTGCTTGTATCTTCTCCAGTGCTGGAGGGAGAGGAGGCGCCTCCTGCAGAGGCAGAGGGGGGTGACGCGATGCCGCCTGCAGATCCTGTAGCCGAGTGGCAAGCCACAATCGAGCGCTTGACAGAGATTCAGGAGGGTCTCGCCCCCACAAGAGTCCAGGAGCTGGAGCTTCAAGAGATGGAGCACGAGAAGGTCTTGGAGATTCAGACGCACCTCGCAGAGAACGGCAAGGGGATACTGCCACACGCCGCCAAGTACCTGGTCGGCCGCATGGACGGAGAGGAGTTCAAGGCCTTCTAGAGATTGGGCGTTCTGTAGTATTGAGATTATTGTTGACGCTGTTCACTTGAAAATTACGATTCACAAATGTCCTAGCACCCCATGGGCAAGCCCCTCAACATTAATTAATGGATAAACCCGACTTTATCCCTCATTGTCCCTCACGAGCTCCAGCCTTTCGTGCCTCGGACTGGCTATACAGAACGATAAGGAACGTAACGGGGACGAAGGTGCCTAGGAGCACGGCCAAGTAGGCGGCAAACGTGACCTCCAAATTCAAAGGCATGGTGCTCTGAATAAGATCGCTAGCGAATGCCGGAGCGGCAACTACAGCAGGGGCTAATCCGACAAGCTTAGGGGCGGCTGCCTTGATCATAGAGCGGGCAGCACCTATTGAAGCGCACGTTTTTCATTAGGGATAAGCAACCAAGGGGGCAGAAAAAGAGGAAGGAGGAAAGTTAGCATCATCACAAGAGACACTGTTGGGCACCCTAGTGTCATCTTGAGTCTTGAAGGTTCCATAACACTAGAGGAGTATGCCACCTCGCAGCAATCAAGCGCACACCCAATGGATACGGAAAAGCGTCTTTGCCCATTACTGCGTCCAACTTACCTCCATTTTGCAAAAAACTGACCACAGACGAGAGAAGGCTCAACAAAGCAATAAATCTAAACATTCTGAAAACTGGATCTCAAATTACAGACTACCTCTTGGCAAATTTGGTCTCCGCATCTTTTCCCGGAGGGATCAAGGTCCACATACACCGGAATTTAAAATCGACTTGTAGTGCGCGTGCAAGAGCGTACAGTCGGTCTCATATACCATTTCAGCAGACAGTCTTAGTCTTCATCAATATATCTACTTGAATCCTCGTAGAGAAAGGTAAAAAGCTCGAATTCGGTCTCGAGAGCTTGAATTCGACTTCAAAGGACTTTACGCGTCTGTAGCTACCATGAAGCGTAGTGGACCAGCACCACCTTATTCATCTAACAAGACGGCGAGAGGAGACACAGAGGAAGATATCGGGAATGGTCAAACCTTCGAGGAGCAGCTCATGGCCATGGACGAGACTGAGGGCATGGGGGACGAGCGTGTGGACATCGGAGACGACGACAGTGACCCTTTGATTCAGGTCAAGAGGTGGTCGCGCCCGGAGCCAGGCTCGTTTGATGCTAAGACGCAACCATTGGCCTTCCACTGGGTCGACATCGATGTAACGAGTGGTGCTCCTATGGACAGGAACCCGTGCGAGGGCGCGAAGGTGATAGGCTCCAGGGAAGCAATTGTGCCTATTATTCGCCTCTACGGCTCTACGCGGGATGGCAGTTCTGTGTTGACCTACGTACACGGCTTCACATCATACTTCTACGTTGCATTGCCACCATCGACAAATCTGAGTGACCAGGCGAGAGCTCAGCTGCGAATCGAACTCGACAGAATTGTAGGTTATGCGGAGCAATTACATCACGGACACGAATGGCAACTAGCTCTTCTCCTTCGCTTACCTTCTTAATCTCCTTTTATCACTCACTGCACCTCCTCAATATAGGTAAAATCGCGCGCTCGTGGCGACGAGAAGAAGCTGACCAACTGCGTTTTGGGGATAGACAGGGTGACTGGACTGCAGAGCATACTGGGTTACCATTTTGGGGAGACGCGTGATTTCATTAAGGTGTATGTGGCCATGCCCAGCCTAGTCCCGGGACTAAAGCGAAATTTCGACGAAGGCATTTCGGTGCCCTCCATAGGACTCGTCAAGGGCCAAACCTACGAGAGCAATGTGCCGTTTGTGTTGCGCTTCATGATCGACAAGGGCATCCAGGGTGCTGACTGGGTCGAGCTGCCTGCCGGGACCTATTCCCTCAGAGACGCCAACACGATGCAGAGCCGCTGCACTTACGAGACCGATATCTTCTTCGATAAACTTTTGACGCACGAGTGCAGCGGCATCTGGCAGCAGATAGCTCCACTGCGCACACTGAGCTTCGATATCGAGTGCAAGGGTAGGAAGGGACACTTTCCCGACGCACTCCATGACCCTGTGATTCAAATTGCCAACACCATCACGCTGCAAGGAAGCAGTATGCCTATCATCCGCAATGTGTTCACCTTGGACACATGCTTACCAATTGTAGGTGCACAGGTGATCTGTAGCAGCAAGGAGGAGGATATGCTGCTGAAGTGGAAGGACTTTGTCAATGCCACCGACCCTGACATCATCACTGGCTACAACATCGCGAACTTCGATATCCCCTACCTACTGAACCGCGCTAAGACGTTGGAGCGAAGCTGCCCAAGTCTCAAGAAATTTGCGGATTTAGGCAGACTGAAAGGTATCAAGGCGCAGATGAAGGATACTGTGTTCAGCAGCAGTGCTTATGGAAAGAGGGAGAACGTAGAGACCACGGTGAACGGGCGTGTGATATTTGATGTCCTGCCGTACATGTTCCGCAACCACAAGCTCTCCTCCTACTCATTGAACAACGTGTCTGCCGAGTTCTTGGGACAGCAGAAGGAGGATGTGCATCACAGCATTATTTCTCAGTTGCAGATGGGTACAGACGCCGACAGGCGTCGCCTCGCGGTGTACTGTTTAAAGGACGCCTACCTGCCCCAGCAGTTGCTGAACAAGCTCAGCATCATCGTTAATTACGTGGAGATGGCGCGTGTGTCAGGCGTTCCCCTCAATTTTTTGTTGACACGGGGGCAGCAGATCAAGGTTTTTAGCATGCTTTTGCGCAAAACCCGTAAAGTGGGTCTGCTTATCCCGAATATTGCCAAGCACGGACAGGACGACAGCACCTACGAGGGCGCCACTGTGATCGAGCCCAAGAAAGGTTTTTATGAAGTGCCCATTGCCACCTTGGATTTCGCCTCACTATACCCATCTATTATGCAGGCGTACAACCTGTGCTACTCCACGCTGGTGAGCCCTGATCAGGTCAACAAGCTATCTGCAGGTGTGGCTGAGCGCTCGCCTTCTGGGCACATCTTCGTCAAAAAGGAGAGCAAAAAGGGCATTCTCCCTTTGATTCTAGACGAGCTCCTCGCTGCGCGTAAGCGAGCCAAGAAGGATATGGCCGCTGCTACAGACCCTATGGAGAAAGCTGTTCAAAACGGCCGTCAGCTTGCCCTGAAGATCTCAGCCAACTCAGTGTACGGTTTCACTGGGGCCACTGTGGGCCAGTTGCCCTGCGTGCCTATCGCTTCATCCGTGACGTCCTACGGTCGCAACCTACTCTTGGAGACTCGAAGCTTCGTGGAGGGCACCTACACTGTTGAAAAAGGCTGCAAGTACAACGCTGAGGTTGTGTACGGAGACACAGACTCCGTCATGGTTAACTTCGGGGCCCCCACCGTGGCGGAGGCCATGCCCATTGCCATGGAAGCAGCTGACAAGGTGAGTGCCATTTTCCCTCCCCCCATTAAGCTGGAGTTCGAGAAAGTGTATTTCCCGTATCTGCTGATGAACAAGAAGAGGTACGCAGGCCTGCTGTGGACGAAGCCAGAGACTCACGACTACCTGGACGCCAAGGGTCTCGAGACAGTGCGCCGTGACAACTGTCTTCTCGTGAGGAAGATGGTGGACACATGCTTGCGCAAGATTTTGATTGACAGGAATGTGCAGGGAGCAATCGACTTTGCCAAATCGACGATCAGTGACTTGTTGCAGAACAAACTTGACATCAGCATGCTTGTCATCAGCAAGTCACTGGGCAAATCCGCTGATGATGCGGACTACACGAACAAGCAGGCCCACGTGGAGCTCGCGATGCGCATGCGCAAGCGTGATGCTGGATCAGCGCCTAATGTTGGTGACCGTGTGGCCTACGTGATAGTACAGAAGGCGAAGGGCAGCCCAGCGTATGAGAAGAGCGAGGACCCAGTGTACGTCCTGGACAACGGCCTACCCATCGACACCGAGTACTACTTGACCAACCAGCTCTCAAACCCTCTGACAAGAATCTTTGATCCAATCATTACTAATCCCAGCAGCCTGCTAGCGGGAGAGCACACACGCACAGTAGCCAAGCCCACGCCCACGGCGAAAGCGGGTGGCATCATGATGTTCGCAACCAAGAAGCAGAGTTGCGTGGGTTGCAAGGCAGTTCTCAGTGATAATAAGAGCCAGAAGACTTCGGCCCCGCTGTGCAAGCGCTGTGAGGACCGAGAGGCAGAGATCTACTTACAGAAGCTCAGCAACGTGCGCGACCAGCAGGCCAACTACAACCAGCTCTGGACCGAGTGCCAGCGCTGTCAGGGCAGCTTCCACCAGGAGGTCATCTGCAGTAACAAGGACTGCGCCATTTTCTACAAGAGAAAGAAGACTCAAATCGACCTGCAGGCTGCCCAGAACGCGCTAGACAAATTCGCTTGGTAACTTCCCCGAGAGGGGCGGGAGGTATATTTCATGAAATGCGAGTTTTGTTTTTGTTTAAGGTGCAAATTGACAAATAGACATTTGTACTCACCTGGTCTTGCCTGTATCAAAATTGACAGCGATTTCCTTCTTGTAGGGGATCCAGCTGCCGTGTAGCTTGTCCCAAAACATGGTGTACTGGCCGTAGTTGGACTCGGGAATGCGGTGATGTATGTCGTGGGCCTTGACATCGTAAATGCCAGGAATGACGATATTATGACGGGTATGATTTAGACTCGCAAGAATGCCCCCGGCTAGAATAAAGAAAGCTACGGCGTATATGTGGCATGGGATGACATAGATAGTCAGCAGATGCAGATACTCGCCTGCGACGAACTCAAAAGGATGCACATTGATTGCGTCCAAATTGCCTCGAGAAGGGGCCTTTTGCTTGTGATGATGCTTGTGAATGTACTTGTAGATGCCACGCATGTGCAAAATGCGGTGAAACCACATGTAGAAGAAGTCATAGAAAGCGTAAAAGCCTGCAAGTGCTCCCAAGGTGTTACCCAGCGTCACATCATCCTGCGCCCATTTAATACTGGGTGTTTTGTACGTCACCCAGATCGTATGATATACAAATACCATAGTCAATACCTTGTTGATGTTCACAAATAGGTGGTCGGTCGAATCAAACTTATCCAAGTGTTTGCCCCGCACAGGGATATCCTCCGCATAACCGAAAAGTAGATGCACGATATGCGAAAGAACTTCTAATCCAATGTAGATCAACCCGCAGTAGGAGACTGAGAACCACAACGGCCAACTTGTCACATCCGATAGGTCTATGGTGCCGAAAGCCGCCGAAGCTGCGGCGGCAGCGTCTCCGAGCTTTTCAAGCTCGACTGATACCATTCCAGATGCATGTGAGCCTGTCAGCGCCTGAATAAGCCCCTGCACAGTGTCTACCATAGGTAACAAACCAACAACCTCTCTGCAGCGACGAAAAAGGACTAGAAATGATGCCAGCAAAGCGCCTTCGTTTTGAAGAAGATAAGTCCTGAGAAAGAGGGAATATTAGAGAGTTCGTGCATGAGTCTGGGCGTTACGCTATCTTAACATGAAAAAGAATCGCCTGGTTGACGCTGCATACTTGTATTTTCTTCTGATGATCTGGTTGAATGCGGACCTTATCTCGGGCTTTCTCGCAAAGGCTCCATCCATTGTCAAATCACGCGCCCCTGGGCTGATTGGAGCAGTTTATCGAACACAACCTCATTCAATACTAGGCATGGCTAACAAGGAGGACGATGAGGGTGAGTGCGAGGAAGACGCCCTCATAGAAGTGGACGAGGATGGAATTGTGTATAGGAAGGGCAAGAAATCATCGGGTCTTCCTATTCAGAAGAGAGACAACCGGGACAACATGCCGTATAAGACATATATTATGATGGATGACAAAGCTAGAAGAGCCAAATTGATTGCAACTCTCAGGTTAGACGCCCTGACTGCCTGCGGAGACTTGATAGACCTAGGAGACAGAGGCGTATTCGAGGTCGTTCGAGTCTCTTTTGTTTACGTCTGGCGCGGCTCCAGCTTCGTAGTCACAGGTAAACGACTGTACTGCAAGATGGCAAAGAAGCAGTGGGCGAACAGGGTGCAAAACTCTCTCCAATAGCCTATCCCCCTTAATGTTTGTATTCTTTGTCCAGGACCGCTTTGTAGGAAGTGCCAACTAGCCGAAGATTGAGTAGAAGATCTTTCCGGTAATCACATTTATTGTCCAAAAACGCTCACATGGTGCGCGATATCACAGTATTTAAGTTCACGAGGGTGCGGGACCCCACATCTCTCCGTCAATGAGGCCGCCTTCATCCTTACCCACCTTCCGATTCCACAAAGCACCCAAGGCTTAACAAAACAGCTACTGATAAAAATCTAACCACCATGGATGACAATCTGGTCCTCAAAGCATACCTCCTGGTCCACAAAGAAGTCGCGGATATTGGTTCGCTGGTCTCCCGAGAGCTGCAGAATCTCACCAAGCTCGACATCCTGATTGACGCAACCGTTGCACTGAAAGGTTTTCTTCAATGCCTTGGCGATCTTCTTGATGTCCAAATCCTCTGCCAGGCCCTGGACCGTGGTGATACATTTGCGGCCATTTCTCTGCTGCACGCGGATGTGAATCTTTGAGTTGTCACGACCAGTCTCCTGGGTGGCAAATGGGTCTGTAGCCCCCTTAAAGTTATCTATATCCATACCGACGACTAGAACGTTACGACCACGATGAATCAATCGGGCGATTTGGCTCTCTCGAGTCGGCGGGAAAGTCGATTGCTGTCTGAGGGTGTAGACAAGCTCAGTAGTTTCAGAAATGAGCGAATCGCCTGAAAGGCCTGGGTTTGAGGTTGGAAAGGAAGAAGTAGACCCAAAAGAGCTGTCAAAGAATGCAGGGACGGGCTCTCCACCAAAGTCGTCAACAGGCAGTCCTTTTAAGCTCCCCAGCTACACGAGCATGTCCGATTCACCCAGTGTCGCTGCTGGAGTACCTGTACTAGAGTTAGTACGTAAGTTTGAGGACGAGAGGATCCTGAGTAGAGAAGATCGAGTAGCACTTAACGAGGCTTTGTACAACCCCGATCGGCGCGAGGGTGTCGTCAAAGCTCTGAAAGATGTCGAGCTCGGCAGCAACTCTCGATTCGCCATTCGCAGACTGAAGGCACAAATTCATCAGAATGGGACTGGTGAGGTGAGCAGCAAAATGATTAAGCGGCAAAAAGGAAAAGGGGTAGACATGGCCTCTCTGATGTCACCTCTCGTGGAAGCGCAGCTGAGCGCGAGAGGAAATAAAGACAAAGGAGCCCCCATGCATTCTCCTCGCACACAAGCTGCTATCGAGGAGCACAAGCACAAGAAAGAAGTGCAGAGACAGAATGAGATCAAGGCGTCAGATCGAAGTCGTGCCCCTCAGTCGGAGGCCTCCGGTAGTCCCAGTAGGCGGGCAAAGAGCAAGGGCAGTAAGGCTGGTAACACAGACGCAGGTAGCAGTGTACCCGATAGCATCTCTGTAACGCAGCAGGCAATCGAGAAGGTAGTGGGCAACGCTCCCATGTACGTGCCTATAGACCACTTCAATGTGTGCCAAAAGATCATCGGGCGGTTACGCGACTTTTTGGTGAAATACAAGCCTAGTGCCATCGGAGTACGCAAATTTGCCGTCCTTGTGGGCAGCGGTTCCTTCAATCCCTTGACAAGAATGCACTTACGCTCCTACTTTGTCGCGAAGCAGTACCTAGAGGCCAAGTGCGGCTACATCGTTCTGGGGTCTTTGTTGTCTCCTGCTCATGGCATTAGCGTCAGAGAGAGATACCGCACCAACCAGAGTGAGATTCTTCCGTCTACTCACCGCTTGGCCATCGCCCAGCTGCTAGTTCAGAGCAGCAAATGGCTGTGTATCGATCCTTGGGAGATGACCCGCAGACGGCCCATGGACTACCTCTCCCTGTTGCAGCATGTGGATGAAGTGCTGAAGACACAGTTCCCCGACATCAATATCAAGGTACTATACCTAGCCAAGGCCAATGCCGTACCAAAAATCTCCCCCGTCGAGCTCAAAAAGGGTAATTTTGGCGTAGTCTCTGTATGCCGCGCCACAGAGTTCGACATGATTCTGAAGTCTCTTGGTGCTAAATGGAACGGCTTGATCCAGTGCGTTGAGGACACCGCTGTGCTAGATGCGAGTATGGACGTCGTGACATCTCGGAAAGTGCGGAAAAACATGCGCAAGGAAAAGAGCATTGAGGCGCTGGCAGGGACCGCCATTGACGCGTACGTGCGGGACCACGGCCTTGGGAAGAAAATGAATGGCACAGAGGAGTACACGGAGGAGGAGAAGATCATGCCAGAAATCCCTAGCAGGCCAATGCGTGTGTACTTGCGTAGCCAGCTGCTAAGTATGACGTCAGGCAGCATAGGTAACACCCCAGGGAGCATGGGATACACTCCGTCCTGGTCCTCACCACAGAACAACAGCGTGCACGCCGGCAGCGCTCTGCAAAAGCAAAGAATACATTCTTCAATCCCCGAGGTGCCTGGATCCGGAAGCCCTCTTGTAGACACAGAAGGTCCAGCGTCGCGAGCCAATCGCAGCCCCTCCCCTGTTCGGACCGATGGGAACAGCAGCCCTTCCCTGCTTGCGAAAAAATCCCCGGATAGTAATGCGTCCAGCGTTGATAGTTTCAAACAGGTGACAAGCATTAGCAGCCTCACGATAGAAACCACAAACTTGTAGGCCTTAGGGCGGAAGCGGGAGAGAGTCGAGCGGGAGTTCGTCAATATACAGGAACAACATCGCATAAAAGCGGAGCAAGTCATATCTTCGTGAGGTTTGCAGGCGCACAGCAGAAGTCGTACACAGACTGATTGGCTCTTCTGGCCAGACGGGGCCGCTTCTCAGCCATGAGGTCGTGCACGATGATATCGTAAAAATCCTCGATCATCTCCCTGGATATGTGAAAGAAGCTATGCCGGAGCTCATTGACGTTAGAGTGGAGGGATGAAGTATCAATGACGTCTACGTCCAGCTCCTCTCCCTCTCCAACGTGAAGCGAGTCGGCGTGTCGCCCGAGACTGGCCTCTAGCTTGCAGGGTGTGCTGCTGGCCACGGTGTTGAGAAACTGTGAGAACCAAAGAGCGCGGTCTTTGGGGTTAGTGTAGAGCGTCACACTGCTCACATTGGCGCGGAGTTGCTTACCCAATCTCATGAAGGATCGCAAATCTGCTTCTGGGTTGGCTAGGACTATGTGCCGCAGGCCCAGCTCCTTGCATTCGGGCTGGCTCAGTATGCTCAGCATTGCTCTGCATCCTTGGCTGTGCGCAATTACATCGATTTTAGCATTTCCTGCCTGTGTTCTTAGCGCCGTCATAAAAGAAACGAATGCTTGCTGCAAGCACGCGCCCTCCGCGATGTTTTTTGTGTTGAAATAGCTCGGCAAGGAGCCGCACGGCCAGCCGAAGACCACGGGCAGGATGTGCACCGGAAAGCTGCTGAAGCTGCACAGCTGGGCGAGCGTCTTCAAAGATGTATGCACACAATTGTTGAATCCAGACACGAATAGCAACACCTGCAGTGGCTGCACTGGCTCCTGTTCCCTTTGCTCTAGATGCAGACGCGGCTCGAGCATGCCCTCTAGCGCCCCCTCCATAGTTGGATGTTTTTGAATACTCGATATCTCAGGAAAACCTTCATAGAAGGTACCTGAACAGCAGCACTCCACATCTGCGGTGCCAAATAGAGCGTCACCCTCGCGGAATCTGCTGTTAAACACGGGCCGGTCGAGCGGGCCAGTCGAGCAACTGGTCCACATGAGACGCGTGCCTCTGAAGGTTGCCCCATTCGATCGTTGCTCGCGGCTTTGGTAGGGTGCAACCGGGAGCCCTGCCTCCCAGCGGCCAGTGAGGATCTCGCCGTCCCCAAGGTTGTCAATGAACCTGCCCATGCCATGCGGAAGACCTGCAGGATTGATTTGCCCCTCGTATCGTATAGAGGCAGGCGTGGGCTTGCTGATAAAACGTAGAGCAATGACCTATAGAAGAAATGTAGATAATAAGAGAGTATTGTTAGGCAGTATAGAGTAATGCAGGTACGATTTTCACGTGTAGACTGACCTCCTTTAGCAGAACTTGGAACTGCACAATACCGGACCCGCCTGCTTGGCGGCGGTACTCGCTGCATTCAAAGATATCGTAAGAGCTGCGGCGAAGCAAAACAAATTCGATAATTGCACGGTCTATGAGGCGCACACCAAGTAGTTGCAGGAGGATGACAAGGGCATAAGTCAAGAGGATCGGAACCCAAAGCGGGACACACAGTACGCTGTAGAGCAGAAAGGTCGAACACACACCCACCGGGAAGCCTGCTCTGCGCTTGATCCACCTCAAAATTGCTGGTACAAGGTATCGAGTCCATGCTAGATGTAACAAGACGTCAGCCAATAGGCTCGCAGCCACGAAGTTGACCACCAAGATGGCCAGATTCCTAGTGGGAGGGTCTGTCTCCCCACTGTTTACTCCGATGACGAGTATAGTGGCCAAGAGCATGATACAGAATTGCACTTGGATGGTCACCTCAGTGCCCCATATCACACTGGCAAAGATTGTCACAAGAGAGATCAATCCAATCGAAATAGAGCCCACGTAAAGCGTCACAACAAGGTCGTCCACAGTGCTCAAATCCACGAACCGGAAGGTTATTGCGTTCTCGCTGATCTCAACATTCGCCAACGCAAAAGTGAGTATCCAAAGTATCAAGAGACTAATGCTCAACAGAGGCATCTTCCGTGAAAACTGGGCTGACCCAGCCCGTAGGACCCTTCTCTCCTCGAAGCGCCTAAAGAGACGCCACCATCCATCAATATCGATGTCCTCCTTGGCCTCCTCCATTGCCTCCAAGGGAATAAAAGGCATATTATGATCATGTAGAGACAAGCTCCCTTCCATTATTCGCGTCAAGCCTCAATACTCACGGCTCAATAACCCTCTTTGATTTGGGATCGATTTTTAAAGGGGGTTAACAAACAAAACCAGTCAAGTTACAATGACTACAATAGCAGCAAAACGTGCACAATTACGACTACAATCTATGTCTACTTTTTCTTCTTGTACACTGGGGTAGACTCTATCACGCCACCAAAACGCTTTCGGAACGTTGTCAGGATAGCTCTCTCTTCGGCATCCTTCTGCATGTTGTCAAAAATATCGTCAATGTAGGCTTTCCGCAGTTTACCAATCTTCTCCTGCAGCCTCATCTCTAGGGTCTCCTCTGCATGCTCTCTCGAACGCAAATTCACGTGAATTTGTGAATCCGCCGAGGTCTGTCTCATCTCACGGCAGAAATTGGTCCAGTCCCCTGCATTGTCACCCTGCCGGAGGATGCCAAGGGCTCCCAGCTCTAGTAGTGTTCTCCTCTCCAGTGGTACACCTGGCAGTTTCACCATCTCCATTGGTCCACTATTTGTTTCCTTCGCACTCACTGCCGATCCCACTACCCTGCCCTTCCCCTTGTCCTTGCCCTTGCCCTTGCCCTTGCCCTTGCCCTTGCCCTTGCCCTTGCCATTGCCCCTGCCACTGGTCCTTGTCTCGGGGGAGCGGTCATTCTCGCCTCTATCGTACGAGGAGCTGGTGGGTGGGGAACGTTCGCCACCGCCGCGATTGTCACTCCCGCTAATATTATCACTCGTGGACGCGTCCATACCGTACGGGAGCAGGATGGCAGAGGTGAGCCGTGCATACATTTTCGAGTCATGCACGCTTGAGCCCGCACTGGCTATGAGCCTGCGCTTCCTCCGGATGAAGTCCTCGGTTGCCTCAATAGCATGCGTGTCTTCTCCCTCACTTCTTCCCTGTCCAGCGCACTCCTTCACATCGAGAAAGTAGGCGTCACTGCTCTCTTCAACGTCCCTCAGCCTCTTCACGCTCTGGACGGTACTTGCCTTGACATTCCCCTTTAAATCAGAGTAGATGAGCTTATGCAAGTCAAAATTTTTGGCATGGTCGATATCCCTCTCAAAGTACTTCTGTGCATCAAACCACGCCCAGTAGTCCTTCGAATTGTTGATGACCATGTCTGTGTGAGGGGCCCCGATACTGGCCTTCCCCATCGCCTCCTCTCTAGCGTAAAAATCCTTATCAGTCAAGGATAGCTCGCCTACGTACCCAAGTTCTTCCATATTAATATTGTTTGCGCCCCAATTGTTGTCGTACCGTTTCATCTCCCTGTACTGCTTCATGAGGACCGGGTCGAGCTTGATCAGAGTCGACTTAACATCGTCTTTATCCTCCATAAAAGGCACAGGTACCTGCGCCTGCACCTTCTTCTGACGATGTAGCCGTAGACCGTGGAATACGACATCCACTTTCTTCTTAGGTTCCACATCCACGACGCCTCCAGCCCTAGAGGAGGAGTTCCCGCCTCCTCTCGATAACCCTACCTTATTTGATACCTTCTTCATATTTAAAAACCCATGAAGGGTATCACAAGATATCTATGATGCTTTGGATACCTCTTATACGCGAAGATGCTCATTCGAAGACGTGAATACTACACTTGTCTATGCTCGGCGAAGTGAGGTCAAGAAAGAGTCAATCATGGTTCTCAAAAATAGAAAGAGAAAAGCAAAAGTCGTGCGTAAGGCGCCTAAGAATCTAGCGGTACGGATGAAAAACAACATTCGTCATGGCTACATTAAGGATGAATGGGACAAAGCGAAGAGCCCAGCAGACAACCTTTCAGCTTTCGGGCTTAATGCCGACCCTAACAGAACCTTCAGCAGCAGCAGGAACGGTATCGGCCGTAAGACTAAGCCTAAAGACCCTAATTCTGACAGCGCTGCCTTCATAGGCATCGCTAGCATCCCTCGTGAGCATCTGCACGAGCCCAACCCAAAGAGACGCGTGATGAGCGAGGAAAAGCAAACCTACGCGGCAAATT
>MDTB01115698.1_pt1 | contig 15813 bp, 15 predicted proteins | sample 811161 | NCBI WGS metagenome assembly MDTB01 (sample SAMN05326650, study PRJNA326480) | marine metagenome | isolation source: seawater | place: Mediterranean Sea | collected 2009 | reverse complement strand
GAATACGCAAGGTAGCCCTACTCAAAACGGGAGGTGATTTGGCGTTTGTGTCCAACGGTATTAACGAGGGAGAAAGAATTTCACTCACGACGCTAGGCGGTGAGATTGTGGGTGCGGAGGTAAAAATCGTATCCGAAACAGAAACCAGTGAACTGCACAAAAATGGAATGCCACCTAAAAAACCGTCAGAACCACTTTATGAAGTAGCATCTGAGAAAAAAGATGCCGTCGTAGCCGGCATCTGAAATCAGTGTCCAGTAGCAATCAAGAAGGCATTATTGCGTGGTTTGCTAGGAATCCAGTTGCAGCTAATTTATTAATGGCCATTATCCTTTGTGTGGGTCTAGCGTCCGCTTTCAAAATACAACGCGCCATGTTTCCAGCCTTTGATATTGAAGCTCTATTTATTGAGATGTTTTATCCAGGCGCCCCCCCAGAGGAAGTCGAAAAAGGTTTGGTTTATAGGATAGAAGATGCTATCAATGATGTTGATGGCATCAAACGTGTAGAATCCGATGCCTTCGAATCTAGAGCTCAGGTTATCGTTCAACCCCAAGAGGGGGTCGATTTGTCGGAATTAATGTCCGATGTGGAAAATCGCGTCAATGCCATACAAACTTTTCCAGACGCTGCTGAAAAACCAATTGTAGCTATTCCGGAGCTCCGATTTCCAGCTTTGTCAGTCGCTGTATCGGGTGCTCTGAATGAACGGGATATGAAATCATTAGCAGAGGAAGTTCGTCGTGAAATGCTATCTTTTCCAGAGATATCAGCTGCAAAGATTTTCGGTGCACGCGACTATGAAATCGCAATTGAGATCTCAGAAACCTCACTCCGAGAGTATCACCTTAGCCTCGGCAAAGTGGCTGAAACGATTTCAAAATCTTCGTTAGATCTCCCCGCTGGCTCTCTACAAACTCGCAATGGAGATATTACACTTCGAACAATTGGACAAGCATATGTGCAGCAAGATTTCGAATCCATCGTTCTTAAAACTTTTCCTGACGGAACTCGGTTACTTTTGGGAGATATCGCCACGGTTAATGACGGTTTTGTCGATGGATCGGGCTTTGCTTCTTTTGATGGAAACTATGGCTTAAACATTGATGTTTACGCAATGGGTTCGCAGGATATCGTTGAGACCGCCAACACCGCTAAGGCATACATCGACAACAAAGTTACTACGCTACCTGAGGGAGTGGAGCTCACTGTATGGGGTGACAGCACCTACTACTTAAAAGACAGATTAGGAATGATGCTTCGAAATCTCGCCATGGGAGCGTTGCTAGTATTCATAACCCTCGCATTATTCCTTGAGATAAAACTTGCCTTCTGGGTTATGGTAGGAATTCCTGTTTGTTTTTTTGGTGCTATGGCAATCCTTAATACACCATACGTTGACGCCAGCCTAAACATGATCAGTTTATTTGGTTTCATTCTTGTGCTGGGAATAGTCGTCGATGATGCAATTATTATTGGGGAAAGTGCTTACGCTCAGCAAGAGAGGACTGGACCAGGGATTTCAAGCGTCATCACGGGTGTACATGAGGTGGCAATTCCAGCTACCTTCGGTGTTTTAACGACAATAGCTGCGTTTATGCCTACGTTGTTTATAGATGGGGTTTTTGCGGCCTTCCCAGAAGCGTGTGGGCAAGTAGTGACGTTGTGCTTGTGCTTTTCACTTATTGAATCTAAATGGATTCTGCCAGCACATCTAGCACATAGCAAACCTACTCGAAATAAGTTCTTGCTGGAAATTGACAGAATTCAGGAAGGTATGAATGCTAGACTTCGAAGGTTCATAGAACATTTTTACAGACCAGCTGTAAAAACCTGTATCGAAAATAGATACGCGACGCTCGCTTTTTTCATTTCTATTCTGATTCTTTGCTTTGGTCTTCTCAGTGGAGGGATCGTCCGGACAGTGATCGCACCTGAAGTACCTGGGGAATTTCTACAGGTAGAGATAAGAATGAGGGAGGGTGCCCCGATTCAAGAGACCATTCAGTCTATGGATATAGTTAGGGCAGCTCTCAGTCGTGTGGAAGATTCTTATATCGAGGATACGGGAGATAAGAAAGGCTTAGTCAAACATTTTGCTACCTATGGCTGGGATAGAATAAATGGCATTATGGTGATCGAACTCACTAAGGAGAATGAAAGGGCGATATCAACTCGCGAGATTGAACGAAAATTTCGGAAGGAACTTGGCTTTCTGCATGCAGTGGAAGTCTTGTCCATCTCCGCAGCAGATCCTTCGAATGAATTCGGACCAGATATAGCCTTAGACTTAATGCATGATGATCTGGATAAGTTAAGTCTAGCCTCCGCTGATCTTGAGGACGCATTGCGCCGCTATGAAGGGCTTTATGACATTAGAAATGGCGCTAGTGACACCTCCGACGAATTTCATCTCAATGTTCTCCCAGAAGCTGAATCTCTGGGATTAACGCTTATGGATCTAGGAAATCAGGTTCGTCATGCTTTTTACGGCGCCGAAGCACAGAGGGTTCAGCGCGGGATAGATGAGATTAAAGTTATGGTTCGCTATCCCGAGGCGGATAGAAAAACAATCGCAAGTCTAGATGGTATGTATATTAGAACTCCTGAAGGAGAGGAAGTTCCACTAAATACCGTGGCTAGCATCGACGTACGGCAAGGTTTACTGAAGGCAACTCATATCAATTATGAACGCGCCGCAGAAATTACAGCAGAAGCTAACAAAGACATAGTAGAGCCGGGCAGAATCATGTCAGATATAACTAGTCGAGTGCTGCCTGAATTAGTAACTAAATATCCAGGGTTGTCTTGGGGAGTCTCGGGCATCTCTGACGAGGAAAAGAAAGTGGTTACCAGTATGGCCTATGGTTTTGCATTAGCTCTATTTGCGATTTACGCGCTTCTTGCTATACCTACGAAATCTTATCTCCAACCACTAATTATTATGGGAGTCATTCCTTTTGGCGTGATCGGAGCTGTTTTTGGTCACTGGGTTATGGGACACCCGATGAGCATGATGTCTTTAATGGGAATTATCGCCCTTAGTGGAGTAGTTGTTAATGATAGTTTAATTTTAGTAAATTATATAAATAAATCTGTTCTAGGGGGCTCGGATTTGCGAAAGGCGATCCTTGATGGAGGGGCTCGACGCTTTAGACCGATTTTACTCACTTCCCTCACCACATTCTTTGGGCTTGCGCCAATGTTGCTAGAAACAAGTGTTCAGGCTCAAGAAATAATTCCAATGGCGGTTTCGCTCGCATTCGGTATTATATTTGCCACGGTAATTACACTTTTATTGGTGCCCTGTCTGTACCTTATACTCTCTGATCTCAACAATTGGTGGAAGATTTATTCAAAACAAAGTGAACTCTTGGGTCAAAACATCTAAACTTTCTAAATCAACTTCTATCAGTGAGTGTTCATGAAGCTATTAAGAGATCCTAGTCGTATCGTTTTAATATCCATCATCACCTTTACCATTTTAACCGCATGTACCCAAAGAGAAGTAAGCGAAAGCATTTCAGAATCCAATATCGCTTCCAGTCCAGCCCCTGAAAATGATGCTAGAAACCGTTCTGATATCCCTGACGAGTACAAATGGGACTTGTCCTCAATGTATATAGATGCAGACGCATGGAACGATGATTTTAATCTGATAGCTAGGCAAATTTCTGATTTAGATAAATTTCGAGGCCAACTTGGAAAAAGTGGAGGTGATTTACTAGAGGCAATTCAGGCTAGAGAGTCTGTTAGTCAAGTTGTTGGAAATCTTTATGTCTACGCCGGATTAAAATCCAATGAGGATACTCGGATTGGTAAGAATGCTGCACGTTTTTCCGAGGCGCAGACCCTATACTCAAACTATCAGCAGGCTACTTCATTTTATACCCCGGAAATACTAGAGATTCCTGATGAGAAATTGAAGCTAATGATATCTGCAACTCCCGCACTTGAAATCTATCGTCACTTTTTTAATGAACTCAAAAGAATGACTCCCTACACACTCTCACAGTCTCAAGAGAAACTTTTAGCCATGGCTTCCGATCCATTAGGACGTTTTCAAGGCGTCTTTTCCGCTCTGGATAATGCTGATTTAGATTTACCTGAAATCAGGGACGAAAGTGGTAAGGTAGTTCGGCTTACACAGGCTCGTTACGGTGCTTATCTTCGTTCAAACGTTCGTGCGGTGCGAGAGTCTGCTTGGAAAAATCTTTTCATTGCGTACGAAAAACTTGGTAATACCCTGGCCGCTAATTACGAAGGGCATGTCAAAAGTAGAGTATTTTTAGCAAAGGCGAGAGGCTTCAATTCTGCTTTGCACGCTGCCACGTACAGTAACGCTATCCCACAATCTGTTTATATCAATCTATTACAAACCGTCCAAGAAGGCTCGGAACCACTGCAACGCTATCTTGAATTGAGACGAAAAATGCTAAAGGTAGAACGCCTCGAGATATGGGATCTATATGCGCCTATGATCGAACCACCAACTAAGAATATTCCTTTTGCAAAAGCAAAGACGATAGTAGCTGAGGCTCTAGCCCCACTTGGAGATGATTATCTCGCCCTGTATTGGAGAGGTTTCGATGAAGGATGGGTCGATGCTTTCGAAAATAAAGGTAAACGAAGCGGTGCCTATAGCTGGGGCACCTACAACTCTAAGCCTTATCTATCCATGAATTATGAGGGAACTCTTGGCGATGTCTCAACTCTAGCTCATGAATATGGACATTCCTTACATAGCTATCTAAGCCGAAAAAATCAGCCATATGTTTATGGTGATTATCGTACTTTTATCGCGGAGGTTGCCTCGATGACAAATGAGGCAATCTTGATGCAAAAAATGCTTAGCGAGACTAGGTCTCCTAGAGAAAAGGCGTTTCTATTGCAAAGTTATTTAGATGAGTTTCGAGGAGGGTTCTATAGACAAACTTCTTTTGCAGATTTCGAGATGCAAGCCCACGCCCTAGTAGAGAACGGCGGTGCACTTACTAAAGATAGTCTAAATAAACTCTATTCGAATATTTTTGATAAGTATTATGGAGGCGCTGTCTATGCCGATCCACTAAATGCATCAGAATGGAGCCGGATACCACATTTTTTGAGGACTGATAATTTCTATGTATATCAATATGCTACTTCTTTTGCAGCGGCAACTGCACTTGCAAAGAACATCTTGGAAGGCGGAGAATCTGCTCGTCAAAGGTTTCTCGAATTATTAAAATCAGGCAATAGCGATTATCCTATTCAGCTGCTAAAAAAAGCTGGTGTTGATATGACAACATCGCAACCAATCTCCGACACAATTGAAATATTTAATGATCTAGTTAACGAATTAGATCATCTTTTATCTGACTTAGAGGGCTGACACCGAAGCAACTGAAACTAGTGGAACAACTTCTAGGTTAACCTTCTAATTTCATTGAGAGATTAGCAACACGACTACCCAAGGTACGACACATGATTTTTTCACCGTGTGTGATTTTTATACTTCCATCGTGGCCAGACCAATGACTAGGTCCGTAAGGTGTACCGCCACCAGTAGTGCGCATTAATTCTGGCTCGCTATATGGCAATCCGCAAATTAGCATTCCATGATGCAAAAGTGGCAGCATCATGCTGATTAAGGTTGTTTCTTGTCCACCATGAAGGCTTGATGTCGAAGTAAAAACACCAGCCGGCTTTCCGATCATAGCACCGCTGAGCCAAAGACTAGAGGATTGATCAATGAAGTATTTTAGTGGGGCAGCCATATTGCCAAATCTTGTCGGACTTCCCATAACTAAACCAGCGCAATCTCTAAGGTCATCTAAATCACAATTTAAGACTCCTTCATCCAAATTAGGCTCTCTCTCAATTTCACCATTCTGGATACTTGGTACTGTTCGGATACGTGATTCAACTCCTTCAACTGCTTCGACACCACGTGCAACCTGAAAAGCCATTTCCTCCGTGTGCCCTTCCCTGCTAAAGAAAAGCACTAATATATAAGGCTCAATCTTCATTTTCCAACAAATCCAAAATATTTTCTGGTGGCCTGCCTATCACCGCTCTATCACCCGTCACTACAATTGGTCGCTCCATAACTTTTGGGTTTTTTGCCATAACCTGTATAAGAAGATCCTCGCTGGAGGACAAATCCAGACCAGATTTTTTGAACTCTTGTTCGCCTCTTCGAATTAAATCTCGTGCAGGGATACCTAGCTTCTCTAAAAGAATCTTAATATCTCCCTCATTGAGAGGATTTTCTAAATAAAGCTCAATTTTAGCTTGAATACCTCTAGCTTCTAGCAAAGATAATGTTTGGCGCGATTTTGAGCAACGCGGATTGTGATATATTATAAATTCCATCAAAACCTCTTAATAGCTGTTACAAATATGTGGTGGAATTATACCAGAGCAAATATCGCCAGTTTCTATTAAAAACGATCGATTTATTAATATAAAATCTGATAAGCCAAATAGTAATTTAAAATGATAAAACATTATTCGCTACTCCTATTTTCAATCTTCTGCCTACTTTCCGTGCCAGCCTGCTCTAACAAAGAGTCTCGTGAAAGCATGCTTGAAATAGAGGATTTTAAAAATAAGTGGCTAGTAATAAACTATTGGGCAAGTTGGTGTAAGCCTTGTATCAAAGAAATACCTGAGCTCAATAAACTTCATCGATTCAGAGATGAGATTTCAGTTGTTGGAGTAAATTATGATGGTCTAAGTGGCGAAGAGCTTGCCAAAGAATCTTCTAAATTAGGTATTGAGTTTCCAAATTTAGCGGCAGATCCCTCCTCGAAATTAGGAACAGCTCGACCAATTGTACTTCCCACCACTATGATAGTGGATGAAAAATATAAGCTTTACGATACATTAATTGGACCTCAGACGCTTGAGACTATAAGCTTTTCTATCACGAAATCTTTGGGAAGTTTATCAAAAGAAGAACCAAGCAAACCTTTATCACCCTAAATTAAAAAATGCCGGCTAAGGCCGGCAAAGATATATCCACAGGAGGCGGAAGCCTTGCAGGCTTCCATTTGATAAAATCAAACTTGGCTTCATCTTAGCTTTTAGACCAAATAACCTAAAAAAAGTTCAAACATAATCTGATTGATTGACAGAATTCAGACCGCTATTACGTAACACTACTTCTTTGATGTGACTCCGTAAAATTAAACTAGATCTCCATTAGCTCGCCAGCAAGCACTAGCTTGTTGACCGGGTCCGGATGAAACGGAAATATCTACTTCCAGCAGCCCGTCTCCTATTAAATCATCTCGCAGTTTGTCCAAAAGATAATAAGATAACTCCTCTACTGTTACATTGGTAATAGGCAGAAGCAATGTGTCGCTTGAAAGGAAACGAAAGCACTCATTGTTAAAACTAACAACATATTCTCCATTATCCTCAATAACAGATTGATGCGGAGAATTTTGTGCCAGCACCATATACTCATCGAGCTCATCGCAAACTGTCTTTATCCGATTTTTATAGACATTGTAATCCGCAGAAAACCCATTGCCACCTAGAGGGGCAACAAGTCGAGCCGAAACCGAATAATTGTGTCCATGTAATCGTTCGCGCTCCGTCGCAGAGAAAATGGTGTAGTGCGCAATAGAAAATTTATGGCTCTCTTTATTTATATAAATTATGTTGTAACGCAAGACTCAGATCCTTTTAAGCTTATGAAAGCATATTGTCAGTGTTGTAATAACAGCGCGCAAGTATGATTTTATGCCTGCAATAATTGATCCTGGAGTGTTATTATCAACAATCCGAAGCACACCATAAATTTCTAAGGTAAGTCGACGATATGAATACTGCCATAATAACTGGAGCCAGTGCTGGAATCGGAGCTTGTGCTGCTGGCCTCTTCTCTAAGAGAAACTTTAACGTAATTAACTTATCTAGACGACCATGTGAGATCGAAGGAGTTTTAAACCTATGCGGTGATCTAGCATCCGAAAAGACTCTAGATAATATTTTACCAAGTCTAACTGAAGCTATTAGTCAAAGTGATTCAGTATCGCTCATTCACAATGCAGCAAAAATGCGTAAAGATTCGGTAATAGATTGTTCCGAATCCGAGCTACGTGAAATGTTAGAGATCAACGTGATAGCCATTAATGCGCTTAATAGAAGACTGATACCAAAAATGCCTGCAGGTTCAAGTGTGATATATATCGGTTCGACCCTTTCTATGAAAGCTGTACCTAACTCTTTTAGCTATGTGTTGTCGAAACATGCTCAGGTAGGAATTATGAAAGCAACGTGTCAAGACCTGATGGGCAAAGGCATACATACTGCGCTTATAAATCCTGGGTTTACTGATACTGAAATGTTGAAAAAACATCTCAATCACGATGCTGAACTTATAAAGTCGCTCGCGATGATGAATAGCTTCGAGAGGCTGGCTGATCCTTCTGAGATAGCAGAATGTATTCTATGGGCACATAATAACCCAGTTATAAATGGCACCATCATAGACGCAAATCTGGGTCAAAAAGAGAGTTAAAAATGATCGATCATGTCCTGAGTGAACGACGAGAGCGCGTATTCCTGATCTTGGCAGGTATTTTTCTGTGCTCGATGACACTTCTTAATATTATTGGTATTACACGTTTCATCCAGCTTGGTCCTCTTGCACTGGCTGTGGGAGTTCTGCCCTATCCTTTAACATTTTTGTGTACTGATATTATTTGCGAGCTTTATGGTAAGAGTCGGGCAAATTTTCTTGTCTCAGTAGGGCTAGGCCTGAACTTTTTCATTTTAATTATTTTATATATTGGAAACGTAGTCCCAAGTGTTCCCATGGAGAGTATGCCCCCATGGCAGATACTGCAACTCGCTGCGCCTGTAGCTCTGCCTAATGGAGAATTAGTATCGGGCAGTATTGGGTTTTATCAGCTAATTTATGCCACTACTTCAGGAGCTGTTTTTGCCTCTATGCTAGCTTATATAACTGCTCAATATTGCGATGTGCAACTATTTCACTTTTGGAAACGCGTCACAAAAGGCAAGCATTTATGGCTCAGAAATAATTTTAGCACTCTACTTAGTCAAATGGTTGATTCAATAACGGTAATCACAGTAACTTTTGGAGCTGCATTCCTGCGAGATGAAATAACATTTCAGGGAATAGCTATCTTAATAATGAGCAACTATCTTTTCAAAGCCAGTATCGCTTTAATCGATACTGGCCCTTTGTATTTGGCCATTTATTACCTAAGAGACTATCTCCAATTATCTCCCGCAGAAGAACTATCTACGGTCACAAGTAAAGAGTAAAATAAAGTTTTATTTCGAATACTACATCAAAGAGCTAACTGTCCAGAAAGATTATTTTCTAAGTAAAGTAATGAAGATATGGAGGTGACTTAAATTTTCTTAAGTATATTTATATGAGAGATTTGAAGGTTAGTTTAATGCAGTGGGATTTAAAGTGGGAAAATCCTGAATCAAATAGGCTTGAAATAGAGAGAATACTTTCTTCACAAACCATAGAGACGGATATCCTTGTTTTTCCAGAAATGTTTTCCACAGGGTTTTCTATGAACGCCCTAGAAATATCGGAAAAGTCTGGTGGCGAAACAGAAGAGTGGATGAATCAAATATCGACCGAGCTAAACTGTGCTGTAGCCGGAAGCATTGCGACGAAAATTGATAATAGAGTACTTAATAGATTCCTATTCGTAACTCCTTCGGACACTTATCACTATGATAAGCGGCATTTGTTTAGAATGGCGCATGAGGATAAATATTATAATGCTGGAACTAAGCGGAAAATTGTAAAATGGAGAGGATGGAGAGTGAAGCTCGAGGTTTGCTATGATCTTCGTTTTCCAGTTTTTAGCCGAAATCGAGGGGACTACGATCTACTCCTTAACGTTGCAAATTGGCCCGCAAAGAGAGCCTTCCATTGGAAATGTTTACTTCCTGCTAGAGCAATTGAAAATCAGTCTTGTGTAGTGGGAGTGAACAGGATCGGAAAAGATGGAAATGGCTACTCGTTTGCGGGCGATAGTGTAGCTATAAATCCGCTGGGGGAAACTATACTCGATATGGGCTCGCGAGAAGGCTGCGAGCATGCCATATTTAGCTATGAGCAACTAATTACTTATCGAAAAAAATTTCCCTCACACAAAGACGCTGATACCTTCACCTTGCACCTATGAAAGACCTCTGACAATGCTTATAAAACTACCACTGTAATATTTCTTTAACGAAAGGAATTGTTAAAGCTCGACTATCCTTGAGTGACGCAATATCTAATTCATCCAAAAGCTCGACTAGATTCGATAAATTCCTATCAGCACGGTGAACTATATAATTGGCCACATCATTTGGTAGATCCAATCCGAGTCGAGAGGCTCTAAATGATAGTATCTTCGCCTTTTCATCATCAGTAAGACAAGGCATTTGATAACTGATACTCCAACTAAGTCGAGACCTCAAATCGGGTAACTCAAAATCAATCACCGAAGGTGGTTGATTGGCACTAAAAATCATTCGACAGCCACTAGAATGCGCTGAATTAAAGGTTTTGAAAATAGCTTCTTCCCAGTCGGGATTTCCAGCGACCAAGTGAATGTCATCTAAGGCAATCAACTCCAATGAACTCAGTTCATCCAGTACATCATTGGCAGGAAAGGAAATTAGTTGTTTTAGTGGGAGAAATTGAGCCCTTCCTTCCGTTCGCTCACACGCTGCCTGAAGTAAATGTGATCTGCCGCTGCAGAGCGTTCCATACAACCATAAATATTGATGCTGAGAAGTGTCTGTTTTCCCTTCAATAATTGCTAGGATTTGCTTCAGGGGCGGCAAAACAAAAAAGTTATCTAAGGTGGCATCCTCACTAAGCTTTACATCGAGCACTAATTGTGTGGCAGCTCCTGAATTTTTTCTTGCAATCATTAATCTTGATAGAAGCCGCTTTGCCGATACTCAAAAATTAGGTGGCGTAATAGAACCATTATTATCGCTGCAATCGGAATAGCAACTAATAAACCAACGAAACCAGCAATCACCCCTCCAGCCATCAAAGAGAAAATCACTACCACTGGATGTAGACCTACTTTATCTCCAATAAGGATCGGCGTTAAGAACATACTTTCCAAGATCTGACCAAAAATAAATATCGTCCAAACTAAACCTATTATCTCCCAGTCATGAAACTGGAAATAAGCCGCAAAAGATGCCACTGTAATTCCTACTATAAAACCAAGATATGGGATTATACTCGCTACACCCGCCATTACTCCGAGTACTAACGCCATTTGTATTCCCACGAATGAGAGACCCAATGAATAAACTATTCCTAGCGCCAACATGACCAGTAGTTGACCTCTGATAAAGGCACTAATCACCTCATCAGATTCCCCCATCAATAATTTCAATCGCTTTCTCCACCCAGCTGGAGTCAAGTGTAAAATATTCGCAATCATAATGTCCCAATCTCGTAGTAAATAAAATCCAACTACCGGAATGAGCACCAAATTAGCCAGCAGCCCTATAAAGCTTGCGCCAGAGATAGCAAACTGCTGCGCCAGGCTTGTTGTAACTTGACCGAGAGCGAGAAAGTTGTCAGAGATTTTAGATGACCAGTCCACGTCTAATCCTGAACCAGTATTTAATGAAAGATAGGACCGTACGCTAGGGATCCAATCATTTACAATAGATGTATAAACTCCGGGTAACACAGAAATAAATGTCTCAAATTCGGAAATTAGTGGAGGTATTACAAGCAAGATACCCAGTATTATAATCGAGAAAAAAAAAGTAAAAACTATTAATACCGCAAAGCTTCTAGAAAATCGAAATTTTTCCAGTTTATCAACTATAGGGTCACCTAGGTAAGCTATGAGTGCACCGAAGACAAATGGCATCAAAATTGGATGGATGGCGTATAGGAAGATGCCAACGCAAAATAAAAATATACTGACTTTTAAAAACCTAGACTGAGTCTGATTCACGGAAATTCTTTACCCCATTATCGCCATTTGTATGTAAGTCTATCAAAGTTGTTCTTTGAGCTGAGAAGAATTAGATTTGAATTTAGACCAATAATTTTTGATAAATCATTTTTGGACGCTACCGAAATTAAGCGGAATTCTAATACGTTATCTATGATGCGTTCGAGATTAGCATGATCTATAACCTCCAGCCCCTCTAGCCAAGAAACCAAGCCCATATAATCTGCGAAGTTTTCGATCCCTACTACACGAAGAGTAGCATTTCTTCCGCCATCATTTGGCAGCGATTTTACAGAAAACCTAGTTGCCATGGTTTTCGCAACAAGATCTGCGCCTGTCGCAAACATTTTTCTAGAATCTGTTATATCTACAAATCTACTAATCATCTTTTCGCTATCTCGATATATCCATTCTCCAATCCATTTTCTTGAGGAAAGCTGGGACAGCCTACCCACAAGAATATCTTCAATTCCGTACCTATCTACGATATGACTAAAAGACTCAGCCCTTTTATGCCAAATAGTATCAGCCGATATTTCCGTATAATCAGTTAGATCTAGTAATGGATACCTGAGGGATACCCCTCTCTCGGAGAACGCTTTTTCTAACTCTACTTTTAATTCTCTATTCATCTCCGAATTTAAGAGGTCTCTACCAAATCGATCTTGAAAAACTACTAGAGCCATTACTGGAGAACGAGTCGCCGTCCATATTGGCGCACCTGCAGCCACCATTTCTCGTATTACCTCATCCTGATCAAATTTAACCTTTAAAATGAGCTTTTCATTACTTTTCTTGTTCGAGTAACCATAGCCAACCACCAACGATCTGGCAGAATCTATAAGTTGAATAATTTTTGGCCACTCAAGAATGGCTTTGTCTCCAGATAGCTTCACAATTACTTTTGACAATCCCGCTTCGACTGCTCGATTAAAAGTGGACTCCGTTCGATCAGGCACCCAGATCTCAGATTCATATAAATCAACAAATACATCTGCCTTCGTATTAAACGCAAAAAACAGTAGAAAGCAGAAGGTACGGTAAAAAGAAAACATTTTTCTATCCTAAGCTTGGGTAATCACTACCCGGCTAAGAGCATTTTAATTAATAATATCAATTACTGAACTAATTGCTAATAATGGCTAAAATACCTTGTTACCTCTTTAAGAGCAAAGATATAACCATGAAGAAAAGTGATGATCAGTCGGGGCTGACATATAAAGATGCTGGTGTAGATATTGTTGCTGGAGAAGCACTATCGAAGACTGCTAGGTCGATTGCAAGAGAGACCAGACGGAATGAGGTAATAGGAGATATCGGGGGCTTTGGAGCATTATTTTCTCTCCCAAAAGGTTACGAGGAACCAGTTCTAGTCTCGGGAACTGACGGAGTTGGAACAAAACTGCGTCTTGCCCTTGAATTAGGAATACATCGCACTATTGGAATTGATTTAGTCGCTATGTGCGTAAATGATATTATCGTGGCAGGCGCGGAACCCCTGTTTTTTTTAGATTATTATGCTACTGGCAAGCTGAATCTAGAAATTGCAGCGGAAGTTTTGCGCGGTATAGGCGAAGGTTGTCAGCTAGCTGGATGTTCTCTAATAGGAGGAGAGACAGCTGAGATGCCAGGAATCTATGATGATTCCGACTACGATCTCGCTGGATTTGCAGTAGGTATTGTCGAAAAATCTAAACTCATAGATGGGAGCAATGTAAAGGCAGGAAACGTTCTGATAGGGCTTCCGAGCAGTGGTGCCCATTCAAATGGCTACTCCCTAATAAGAAAAATCGTCGATTTGAGAGGTGCAGATATGAAGCAAAATATTGGAGATCTCTCGCTTGGAGAAGCACTCCTCAAACCTACTCAGATTTATGTAAAACCAATTCTAGAATTAAAAAAAGCTGTATCAATTAATGCAATGTGTCATATCACGGGTGGCGGTATTATTGAGAATTTACCGAGGGTTCTTCCTGACCATTATTGTGCTCTAATTGAAAAAAATTCTTGGGAATGGCCTCCTATCTTTAATTGGTTACGGTCCGCTGGGAAAATTGAAACTCTTGAAATGTATCGAACATTTAATTGTGGGGTGGGTATGATTTTATGTGTAGATTATACCGATGCAGATATAACCCTTGAGATTTTGAAACAGCATCATCTAGAAGGATGGAAAATGGGCGAAATAAGGGAAGGGCCCCACCGAGTGCAACTAAGACCATGAGTACGCGTGATGAAGCTCGGCTTGCCATACTAATTAGTGGTCGAGGTTCCAATATGCATTCAATCGTTGATGCCTGTGATTCAAACTTTCTTCGAGCCCGGGTGTGTTTAGTAATTTCCAATAATTCAGATTCTAAGGGTTTAATTTCTGCAAGAGAGATCGGATTACCCACCAAATACATTGATCATAGGATCTATGAAAATCGAGAGTCTTTCGATCAGGCTTTACTTTCCTCTCTAAAGGAGGCTAAAGCCGACCTGATTTTGCTGGCTGGATTTATGCGGATCTTAACGCCGCTAATGATCTATCCTTTCTTGGGTCGCTTAATTAATATTCATCCTTCGCTACTGCCAAAGTATCCGGGTTTGAATACTCACCAGCGAGCCATCGATGCAGGAGATAAAGAAGCGGGAGCTACGGTACATTTCGTCACTCCAGAGCTCGATAAAGGTCCGGTAATTATCCAAGCTAAGGTGCCCATTTTATCAACGGATACTGCAGATACCCTGGCCAGCAAAATTCTCGAGAAGGAGCATGAAATATATCCCCTTGGCGTTCAGATGCTAATTGAGCAAAGAGTAACTCTCGAGAATAATGAAGCCATTATGAATGGGTCGGCTCTGCCAGCCACAGGTATTAGTAGTGCGTAGACTTACCTATTTACTCTCTACAATTTTATTATTTTACCTCGGCTGCGTAACGCATGCGGAACCCAGAAGCGTCTTCGAATTGTTAAAGCCCTATAAAGCAGTCTACAAGTCGAAAATTAAAGGATTAGATGTACTATTTGAACGAAAATTATCAGTGGTAGATAAAAATCATCTAGTATTACAAACGCAGGGTAAGAAATTCGTCTTCGAAGTCTCTGAGGTTTCAAATTTTATGCTCGATGGCAATATTATCGTTCCTATCAACTATAAATATACGTTTCAGGGAGTTATAAAGAGACGAAAAGAGATTCAGTTTAATATTCCTAAAAGAGAAATAGATAGCCTAATCAAAGAAGAATGGTTCAAACTGCCATACGAAGAAGGAGTATTGGATCGTCTATCTTTTCAGGAACAGCTGAGATTATTATTAATTACAAATCAGGATATTCCACAAACAGTTAAATTTCGTGTAGCAGACGGTTCTCGTATAAAAGACTATACATTTTCATTCCGAGGTGAAGAGAATCTTCCTACCCATATTGGCGATCTAAAGACTATTCGATTTGCTAGAGAATTTAAGGATCCCAACAGATTAGATTCGGTATGGTTAGCACCCGCTTTAGACTATTTAATGGTCAAACATACCCATAAAGAAAATGGAAGATCAAACCAAGCAGAATTACTTCAAGTTTCCATGGATGACATTACCGGCATTTGAAAATAGAATATCGAATTAAGCTTTTGGCAGGGTGACACCTTTTTGGCCTTGATATTTCCCTCCGCGATCTTTGTAACTTGTTTCACAAATCTCGTCAGACTCGAAAAATAGCATTTGTGCAACACCTTCGTTAGCATAAATCTTAGCTGGAAGCGTAGTGGTATTGGAAAATTCTAAAGTTACGTGCCCCTCCCATTCTGGTTCCAATGGAGTGACATTCACGATTATCCCACAACGCGCGTAGGTCGATTT
>MDTB01200021.1_pt1 | contig 15814 bp, 16 predicted proteins | sample 811161 | NCBI WGS metagenome assembly MDTB01 (sample SAMN05326650, study PRJNA326480) | marine metagenome | isolation source: seawater | place: Mediterranean Sea | collected 2009 | reverse complement strand
ATCAAAAAATAATAAAATAAAAAAAAGATATTTTTGGAATTTGTTAGATGATAAAAAATAGAAAACCAATTATAATTAGTATTTCTGGATATAGTCTAACTAAACCTGAGATCAATATTTTAAAAAGCCAAAAACCATGGGGAGTTATTTTGTTTAAAAGAAATATATTGTCTTTTGATCAAACAAAAAAACTTACAAAGAGTATAAGAAAAGTGATGAATGATAAATTTTATCCAATTTTAGTTGATGAGGAGGGTGGTAAAGTTTCTAGGTTATCTAATTTGTTTAGTACTAAAGAATTCTCACAAAAATTTTTTGGTAATCTTTATGAAATTAATAAAAAAAAAGGTCTTTTAATTTATAAATATTATTTAGAAACTATATCAAATATATTATGTGATATGGGAATTAATATTAACACAGTTCCAGTTTTAGATTTATTGCAAAGTTCTACTCACACAATTATTCGAGAAAGAAGTTACTCCAGTAATTTAGAAACCATCAAACATTTGGGTAAATTTTGTATTTCCTTTTTTAAAGATAAAAAAATAGGAACAGTAGCTAAACATGCTCCAGGCCATGGCAGCGCAAACGCAGATAGTCATAAAAAACTTCCTATTGTTTATAAATCTACCAGACATCTTTATAAAAATGATTTTGCAGCATTTAATAATTTGAACTGTCACTTTTTGATGACAGCGCATGTTCTGTATAAAAAGATTGACTCCAAAAAATCAGCTACAATTTCAAGAAATATAATAAATAAAATTATAAGAAAAAAACTAAAGTATAAAGGTATTATTATTTCCGATGATATTTCCATGAAAGCATTAAGCAAAGATATAGTTACAAATGCAAAAAGGGCACTTAATGCTGGATGTAATTTGGTGTTACATTGCAGTGGTGATATTAAGGAGACCACAAGTTTACTTAATAATCTAAACACAATTGATAAGTTTACTGTGAAAAAAACACATCATTTTTATGAATTTTTAAGATAGTATTACGAAATGGAATCACAACTAAAAAATTCAATATCAATAGACATTCCAAATTATTCCGGCCCTCTTGATAAGTTGCTTGAACTAGCAAAAGCACAAAAAGTAGATTTAACCCAAATATCAGTAACTAAATTAGCTGATGAATTTTCTGAATTTATAAAAGAATTTAAAGAAAAAAATTTAGATATAGCTTTTGAATATTTATTAATGGCTACATGGTTAACCTATTTAAAATCCAAACTATTATTACCTGAGGATGAGGAAGATGGTTTCAAAGCATCTGAAATTGCCGAAAAGTTAAAACTTCAATTAAAAAAACTCGAACTAATTCGATTATTGTCAGATGAACTACTTAAAAAAAAAAGAGTTGGTAAAGATATCTTTTATAGAGGAACAAAAGGTGGAATCAGATCAATAAACAATCCAGTTTATAAAGTCACGCTTTATGAACTACTGAAAGCGTATTCAATTGTTAAAACTCAATTTGTATTTCAAAAAATTAATATCCCAAAATTGCCAGTGATGACAACACAAGAAGGAATTAAAAGAATAAAAGAGAATATTCAGCTTATAGATGATTGGAAAAAATTAAGTGAATTGATTCCCGGATCTTTTATTAAATCCAAAAATACAAAAAAAAGTGGATTAGCATCAATTTTTTCTGCAAGTTTGGAATTAACAAAAGATGGATTAATCAATATTATGCAAAAAAACTTATTTGACGACATTTATATAAAAAGATCTTCACACATACCTATGAGGTTAAAAAATAAATAAATTTACATATGGATAAAAAAAAAGATTATAACATTATAAGATTTCCTAAGAAACAATCTAAACTTGAAAGACAGATTGAGGCAATAATTTTTGCTGCTGAGGAACCTCTTGATGTAGAGACTATAGAAAAAAGAGTTGGTACATCTTCTAATATTAAAAAGATATTAGAAAATTTACAAAAGGAATATTCTCTTAGAGGCATCAATTTAGTTTGTGTTTCTGACAAATGGGTATTCAGAACTGCTGTTGATTTGTCCAAACTTATGTCTTTGCAAAAATCTCAGCAAAAAAAATTATCTAAGGCAACAATAGAAACTCTTGCTATTATTGTTTATCATCAACCTGTTACAAGATCGGAAATAGAGGATATCAGAGGTGTTGCATTTGCTACTAACACATTAGAAACACTTTTAGAGCTAGACTGGGTTAGACCAGCTGGTAGAAAAAATGTTCCTGGAAAACCAATTCAATACGCTACTACTGAGAATTTTTTAAATCATTTCAACATTAAAAAATTATCAGATTTACCCACAGTGGACGAATTAAGCTCCGCAGGTTTAATTGAAGCTGGATCAGTTGATTCATCAATTTTTGGAACTGGAAAATTTTTTAAGGAACAATCAGAGGGTAAAAAGGATAATATCTATTCCGATGTTGATGAAGCATTAAAACAATCATCAAAAATAGAAGAATAAAAAGATTTATTTAATCGATATAATTGTATAGAATAAAGTTATGGGTATAAGTTTTTGGCAAATAGCTATTGTAGTTGTTCTTGTTGTTTTATTATTTGGCAGAGGCAAGATATCAAGCCTAATGGGTGATGTAGCAAAAGGTATTAAAAGTTTTAAAAAAGGCATGTCATCTGAAGATACTGATCAATCAAAAATCGACGACAAAAAAGACGAAGATTCAAACTCGCGAAATAACTAATACCGATGCCACAAATTGGATGGTTCGAATTACTAATTGTAGTCTTAGTTGCAATATTGGTTATTGGTCCAAAAGATTTTCCAGTAGTTTTAAAAAAAATTGGACAATGGATAGGTTCAACCAAAAGATATTTCTCTGATATACAACAAAAAGTTAACGAAACAGTTGATATAGAAGAATCAGTTGAAGAAAAATATTCAAAAAAAAATAAAGATAAAAAAGTAGATGAGTGAAAAAATTGATCAAAATACATTTACAAGTCATCTTGTTGAATTAAGATCTAGATTAATAAAATCGTTAATTTTTGTTTTTGTAATTTTTATAGCTGGATATATTTTTGCTGAAAATATTTATAATTTTTTAGTAGAACCTTATGCCAAAGCAGTAAGGAATGATGACGTAGAAAGAAGATTAATTTTTACAGCACTTCATGAAACTTTTATTACATATTTAAAGTTGGCATTTTTTGCTGCAATTTTTATTGGTAGTCCAATTATTTTAACTCAGATCTGGAAATTTATTGCGCCAGGTCTTTATAAAAATGAAAAAAAAGCTTTGTTACCATATTTGATAGCTACACCAATATTATTTTTATTGGGTGGCATGCTTGTCTATTATTTAGTAATGCCTCTAGCTATAAAGTTTTTTTTATCATTCGAAACCACTGGTCAATTAAATACTTTACCGATTCAACTTGAGGCTAAAGTGAACGAATATTTGTCACTTATAATGAGATTAATTTTTGCTTTTGGTCTTAGTTTTCAATTACCTGTAATATTAAATTTACTTGCAAGGATTGGTGTTATTGATTCTAAATATTTAAAAGAAAGAAGAAGATATTTTATAGTTATAATTTTTGCAGCAGCTGCTATATTAACACCACCAGATCCTGTAACTCAAATTGGATTAGCAATACCATTATTGATACTTTATGAATTATCTATATTATCTGTCAAACTAACAGAAAAGAAAGATAATGCATAATTTAAAATTAATAAGAGAAAATATAAATCAATACAAAAAAAAATTTCAAGATAGATATCTCAAAGTTGATTTCGATAATTTAATTGCTTTGGACAAGGAAAACAGAGAAATTATTCAAAAAAAAGAGAAATTAGAACAGGAAAAAAAAATAATCTCTAAACAAAAAGATAAAAAACTTTTTGAAAAATCTAAACAAATATCAAAAAATATTTTGTCTTTAGAAGAGTCTCAAAAAAAAACTAAAAAAAAAATTAGTGAGATTTTAGATTTTCTACCCAATATTGCTTTAGAAGATGTCCCTGTTGGAAAAGATGATAATGCTAATAAAGAATTATCAAAAGTTGGAAATATAACTAAATTTAAATTCATTCCTAAATCTCACTATGAAATTGGACAAAAAAGCGGATTAATGGATTTTGAGACTGCTACTAAAACTTCTGGTTCAAGGTTTGTATTTTTAAAAGGAAATTTAGCAAAACTAGAAAGAGCAATATCAGATTTTATGCTTGATACACACACTAAAGAATTTGACTATCAAGAAATATCACCGCCCCTTTTGGTGTCCGAAGAAACTATGTTTGGCACTGGCCAACTACCTAAATTTGAAACTGATCAATTTGAAATAAAATTAGATGGCGAAAAAAATAGAAAATTTTTAATTCCGACAGCTGAAGTTATTTTAACCAATATGGTAAGAGAAAAAACATTAGCTCACAATCAACTTCCGTTGCGGTTTGTTGCTTCAACTGCTTGTTTCAGAAAAGAAGCAGGAAGTTATGGAAAAGACACAAAAGGTATACTAAGGCAACATCAATTTTATAAGGTTGAGTTAGTAAGTATTGTTGAACCTAAAAAATGTTTAGAAGAATTAAAGAGAATGACCTCTTGTGCCGAGAGTATTCTTAAAAAATTAAAGCTTCCTTATAGAACAGTTGTACTTTCAACTGGTGACATGGGTTTTAGTGCTGAAAAAACTATTGATATAGAAGTTTGGATTCCGTCAGAAAAAAAATATAGAGAAATATCTAGCTGTTCATCATGCGGTCAATTTCAATCTAGACGAATGATGGCTAAATATAAAAAAGATAGTAGTTCAGACTTTTTAGGTACCTTAAACGGTTCAGGACTAGCTGTTGGAAGAACTTTAATTGCAATAATGGAAAACTATCAAGATTCTGAAGGAAATGTAATAATACCAGATGTACTTCGACCATACATGAATAATTTAGAGAAAATTTAGCTCAATACTAAAAATTTAGTTGTCTAAATAAAATTATTAATATATTTATCTTTAGATTATGAGCGGTTCAAGTTTTGCACAATTTATCCCATTAATATTAATATTTGTTATTTTTTATTTCTTTTTGATAAGGCCACAGCAAAAACGAGTGAAAGAACACAAAGTAATGACACAAACTCTTAAAAGAGGTGATGAAGTCATAACATCTGGGGGAATAATAGGTACCGTGGATAGAGTGTTTGAAGATGATAGAATCGAATTAAACATATCTGAAGGTGTTAAGGTTCAAGTTATTAAAAATACTATTCAAGGTCATCTCAAAAAAGAAACAAAAAAATAAATTTTTGTGTTAAATTTTACAAAGACAAAAATCTTTATTATTTATCTAGTTTTTATATCTATAAGTATATTCTGTTTATCCAACTTTTCACAAATTGATCAGTACTTATTTAAAAAAAAGATAAATTTAGGTTTAGATTTGCAAGGAGGATCATATTTACTATTAGAGGTTGATAGTTCTCCATTACAAAAAAGACATCTCCAATCTAAAGTAATACCTTTAAAAAAAAAACTAATAGAAAATAAAATAAAATTTAAAAACTTTAAAATTCTCGATAATGAGATTAGTTTTAATATTTCTAATGATGAAATAAACAAATTTGAAAAATTTTTTAACAATAAAAAAAATAATGATATAAATTTATATTTAGATAAATATCGATCCCATGAATTTGATTTTCGAAACATTAATAACCGTATTTTAATCAGTCATTCAAAAAGCGGAATAATAAATTTAAATACCTCCGCTGTTGATCAATCAATTGAAATTGTTAGAAGACGTATTGACGAAACAGGGACAAAAGAACCTTCGATTTTAAAAAGAGGAAGTAATAGAATTCTTGTTGAACTTCCAGGTGTAAAAGATCCAGAAAGAATAAAAGAATTATTAGGAAAAACTGCTCAACTATCGTTCAAAATGGTTACAGCTAATACTAGTGAGTTTGGAAATGAATCTTTTATCTTAAAAGATACACAAGAAAAAATAATTGTTAGCAAAAGAATTATAATTACAGGGGATAATTTAATAGACGCTAAACCAAGATTTGACAATATCAATCAAGAACCCATTGTTGCATTTACGCTTAATCGATTGGGTTCACAGAGATTTGGTCAAGCTACTAGTCAAAATATTGGAAAAAGAATTGCTATTATTCTGGATAACGAAGCAATTAGCGCTCCTGTAATCAGAGATTCTATAACTGGTGGGCAGGGAACTATCTCAGGAAATTTTACTTTTCAAGCTGCTACAGATCTAGCTTTATTATTGCGATCTGGAGCATTACCGGCACCCTTGTCAGTAGTAGAAGAAAGAACTGTAGGACCTGATCTTGGCCAAGATTCTATTGAGGCCGGAGTCGTATCACTATTTGTTGGATTTATATTAGTAATAATTTTTATGATTATTAAATACAGAGTTTTCGGAATAATAGCTAACATTGCATTGATATCAAACTTATTGATGTTACTTGGTTTTTTGACATTAATAGAGGCCACTTTAACACTTCCAGGTATTGCAGGTATTATTTTAACTGTGGGTATGGCTGTTGATGCTAATGTTTTAATTTTTGAAAGAATTAAAGAAGAATTGAGACAAGAGAATTCTAATAATATTCAAGCATTTGATAACGGTTTTAAAAGATCAATTATAACTATATTGGATGCGAACATTACTACATTAATAGCTTCAATAATATTATTTATATTTGGATCGGGTCCAGTTAAAGGTTTTGCAGTTACTTTATCGATTGGCTTGGTCACTACATTATTTTCAGCATACTATATTTCAAGGCATTTAACTTCGTTTATTTTATTTAAAAATAGAGAAAAGAAATTATTTTCATGAAAAAACAATATATATTTAATTTTGTTTCAAAGTTTAAATTAGCAAACTCCATTTCACTATTTCTTATGGTAGCAAGTATTATTTTGGTTCTATTTAAAGGCTTAAATTTTGGAATTGATTTTAAAGGTGGAACACTAATGGAACTTAGAGTCGCTTCAGATAATGTAAGTATTGGTGATATTAGATCTTCATTTTCAAAATTAAATTTAGGGGATTTAAATGTTAAGGAATTTGGAAAAAAAGGAGATTATTTAATTAAATTTGAAATGAAAGAATTTAATGATCAAATGAATTTAAAAATCATAAAAGAAACTGTAACAAAAAATCTCAATACAGAAGTTAATTTTAGGAGGATAGAAAATGTTGGACCTAAAGTAAGCACGGAACTTTTAAATTCTGGTATATTGGCTATATCTTTAGCATTAGGAGCTATGTTGTTTTATATTTGGATTAGATTTGAATGGCAATTTAGTTTGGGATCTATTACCGCAATATTTCACGATGTGTTAATTACGCTGGGTATTTTTTCTTTGCTTTCATTAGAGGTTAATTTGTCGATTGTGGCTGCTGTACTTACCATTGTGGGTTATTCAATGAATGATACTGTTGTTATATATGACCGTATAAGAGAGAATCTTTCAAAATTTTCTAGTTTAAATATTTCTGAAATATCAAATATTTCTATTAACGAAACTCTATCCAGAACAGTAATAACTTCAGTTACCACACTCCTAGCCTTGTTTTCAATTTTCTTATTAGGTGGCTCAATTCTAAAGGGCTTTGCTTTTGCTATGATTGTGGGTGTTATTATTGGTACTTATTCATCAATTTTCGTAGCTGCCCCAATACTAAAATATTTAAATGTAAGCTATAAAACTATTGAAAAAGAAAAAGAAAAAAACTAGTAAAGATTTTGAGCTATAACCATTGTCATAAGCATTGGTAATGACAGTAAAGTGTTAACTCTTGAAGTGATTAACGCAGTTTTTGCATGTTTAGGTTTATCTTCTGGAGAACAATCAACAATTCCAAGAACTTTTTTTTGATTAGGCCAAATTATAAACCACACGTTAAACGCCATGATTATTCCAAGCCACATCCCAATACCGATTGCAGTATTTTTTCCGCCACTTCCAATTCCAAGTATCATCGCGTCATGAACATAGCCATTTAAATAAGCAACAATTAAACCAGTTACTATGGTTGCCAGTGCTGCCCATCTAAAATAAAATAAAACAGCAGGTGCAATAATTTTTGTGATAGCAGGTTTCTGTTCATCTGTAATTTTTGGCATACTTGGTATTTGCACAAAGTTTAAATACCATAATAATCCAATCCACATTATTCCAACTACAACATGCAAGTATCTGAACAACCAGCTCCAAAATAATCTATCAAAAGCCCAGTCTCCACCAGTAAAAAAAAGTCCAACAAACAATAAAATAGCTAATATAGCTGAAAGGTGAATAGTTTTTGATAAAGATTGTAATATGTTAACCATGCTTAATTATAGCATAAAATTAATTTTTATGCAGTTTTTTTCATCTTACCATTTATTAAATTTTTAAGAAATTTTCCCGTATAACTGTTATCAATAGAGGCTACTTTTTCAGGGGATCCCTCAGCAATTACCTTACCTCCTTCAGCGCCACCTTCAGGGCCCATATCTATTATCCAGTCGGCTGTTTTTATTACATCTAAATTATGCTCAATTACAACCACGGTATTACCAGTGTTCACAAATGCCTGTAAAATTTCAAGTAATTTTTTTATATCATGTGTATGTAAACCAGTTGTCGGTTCATCAAGAATGTAAAGAGTTCTCCCAGTTGATCTCTTTGATAGTTCTTTTGCTAATTTGATTCTTTGTGCTTCACCTCCTGACAATGTAGTAGCTTGTTGACCAATTTTTATATAACCTAAACCTACATGTTTTAATGTTAACAGTTTTGAGTGAACTGTTGGAATATTTTCAAAAAAATTACAACCTTCCTCAACCGTCATATCCAAGACTTCAGCTATATTTTTATTTTTAAATTTTATTTCTAATGTCTCTCTATTGTATCGACTTCCTTTACAAGCATCACAAGGAATATAAACATCAGGTAAAAAATGCATTTCATATGTTATTACACCATCACCTTCACATGTTTCACATCTACCGCCTCTAACGTTAAATGAATATCTACCAGGTTTATAACCACGAGTTTTAGAATCTGGAAGATTAGCAAACCAATCTCTGATTGGACCAAAAGCACCTGTATATGTTGCTGGATTTGATCTAGGTGTTCTTCCAATTGGTGATTGGTCAATATCAATTACTTTATCAATTAACTCTATTCCTTTATAACCCTTAAATGGCTTTGGTAATTTTCTAGATTTATTTTTATTTAGAGAAAGGTTTAGTGCATTATATAAAGTTTGTAAAACTAACGTTGATTTCCCGCTTCCTGATACACCAGTAACACAAGTGAATGTTCCAGTTGGTATTTTAAGGTTTGCATTTTGAAGGTTATTTCCAGTTGCACCAAGTATTTCTAAATACCTTCCATTTTTTGCTGTTCTTCTTTTCCTAGGCAAACTTATATATTTTTTGCCAGATAAATAATTACCAGTAATACTATCATCTGTGTTTATAATATCTTTTAAATTGCCTTGAGCGGTTATTTGCCCACCATTTAAACCAGCTTCTGGACCTAGATCAATAATATGATCTGCATTTTCCATGGTCTCAGTATCATGTTCAACAACAATTACTGTATTACCTAAATCTCTAAGTTTCTTTAAAGCAGCAATTAATTTTTTGTTGTCTCTTTGATGTAGACCTATTGAAGGTTCATCTAATACATACAAAACTCCAGTTAATCCAGAACCAATTTGTGAAGCCAACCTAATTCTTTGTGATTCTCCACCTGATAACGTTCCAGATTCTCTTGATAAAGTTAAATAATTTAAACCAACATTTAATAAAAAGTTTAGTCTCTCGTTAATTTCCTTAAGTATATGCTGCGCAATTTTTTTTTCTCTAGAAGTCAAAATATTTTCAAGGTTTGCAAACCATTCTTGAGAATCTTCTATAGAAAATTTTGTTATTTCGCTTATGTTTAATTTATTAATTTTTACACAAAGAGCTTCTTCCTTAAGTCTCATACCTTTGCATTTCTCGCAACTGCTTTCACTTTGATACTGGGCAATTTCATCTCTTTTCCAGTCGCTATCTGTCTCTAAGTATCTTCTCTCAAGATTATTTATTACACCCTCAAAAGTTTTTTTTGTGTCATATTTTTCGTACCCATCGTCATAATAAAATTTAATTTCCTCATCATCTGATCCATAAAGAATTATATCCTGGTATTTTTTTGGTAATTTTTTCCATTTGGTATCTAATGAAAACTTATAATGTTTAGCAATTGATGATAATGTTTGCGCATAATACATCGATGTTGATTTAGCCCAAGGTTCAATCGCTCCATCCGCGATTGTTTTATTTTTATCAGATATTACTAGATTCGGGTCAACGTTGAGATTATGACCTATCCCTTCACACTCTTCACATGCGCCAAAAGGACTATTAAATGAAAATAGTCTTGGTTCAATTTCCTCAATTGTAAAACCACTTTCTGGACAAGAAAATTTCGATGAAAACAATACGCTTTCTTTTTTTCTAAATTTTTTTGGTAGAGTTTCATTTTCATACTCAGCAATTAATAAACCATTAGAAAGATTTAATGCAGTTTCTATACTGTCTGCTAATCTGTTGCCTAGTTTAGAATTAAGTACTATACGATCAACAACAATTGAAATATCGTGCTTAACTTTTTTATTCAATTCCGGAAAATCGTTTATATCATAATATTTTCCATCAACTTTTATTTTTTGAAAACCTCTTTTTTTATAATTTAAAATATCTTTTTTATATTCACCTTTTCTTCCTCTAACTACTGGTGCTAAAAGAAAAATTGTACAATTTTTTGGTAATGCTTTTACTTTATCTACCATTTCACTTACCGACTGAGATACTATTGGTTTTCCAGTGAATGGAGAGTAGGGAACACCAACTCTTGCAAATAGAACCCTCATATAATCGTAAATTTCAGTAACTGTTGCTACTGTTGATCTAGGATTTTTAGGTGCATTTTTCTGTTCAATTGAAATTGCAGGGCTTAGACCCTCAATTAAATCAACATTGGGTTTTTTCATTTTATCCAAGAATTGCCTGGCGTAAGCTGATAAACTTTCAACATACCTTCTTTGACCTTCAGCATAAATTGTATCAAACGCCAATGATGACTTTCCTGATCCAGAAAGTCCTGTAATTACTATAATTTTCTCTTTGGGAATTTCTAAAGAAACATTTTTTAAATTGTGTTCTTTAGCCCCTTTAATCAATATCTTTTTAAGCATACTTTTTAACAGCCCAAGTAGTTAAACCTTATAATTATTGTTAATTTATGCTATATTATCTTTTATTCACTAACAATAAACCTAAGAATTATGTCAGGAAGTTTAAATAAAGTGCAATTAATAGGAAGACTAGGAGCTGATCCAGAAATCAAGCAAATGGTTAACGGTAAAAACGTCGCAAGGTTAAGTGTTGCAACCAGTCAAAGCTGGAAAGATAAAACCTCAGGAGAAAGAAAAGAAAAAACTGAGTGGCATAGAGTTGTGATTTTTAATGAAGGATTGGTAAATATTGTACAACAATATCTAAAAAAAGGTGCAAACATTTATATTGAGGGGCAACTTAGTACACGTAAATGGAAAGACGAAAAATCAGGACAAGACAAATATTCAACCGAAATAGTTTTACAAGGTTATAACTCATCTTTGACAATGTTAGGCGGAAAAAATAATTCAAATAATACTAGCGAAGTCTCACAACAAAAAAGTTCATTACCAAATGATCAAATATCGCAAGAAAGCCCAGATCTTGATGATGAGATTCCTTTTTAAATAAATGCAGAAGTCAGAAGTAAAAAATAATTCTAATTATAAACCAATTTTTGTACATCAGGAGATGAGTTCTTCGTATCTATCTTATGCGATGAGTGTAATAGTAAGTAGAGCTTTACCAGATGTAAGAGATGGGCTTAAACCAGTTCATAGAAGAATAATTTATGCCATGTACAAAGGTGGATATGATTGGGGAAAGCCGTTTAGGAAATCTGCAAGAATTGTAGGAGATGTAATTGGTAAATATCATCCTCATGGTGATCAAGCAGTTTATGATGCCTTAGTTAGATTGGTTCAGGATTTTTCAATGAGCTTGCCATTGATTGAAGGTCAAGGAAACTTTGGTTCAATAGATGGTGATCCACCTGCTGCAATGAGATATACTGAAACAAAACTCTCCAAGGTGGCAAAATTTCTTACTGAAGGATTAGAAAAGAATACTGTTGATTATAGAAATAATTATGACGAAACCGAAAGAGAACCGACTGTATTGCCATCTCAGTATCCTAATCTTTTAGTAAATGGCGCTGGTGGAATAGCAGTAGGTATGGCAACAAGTATACCTCCGCATAACTTAGGCGAAATAATTGATGGAACTATTGGTTTCATTAAAAATAATGATATTACGATTTCTCAATTAATGAAATTTATACCAGGTCCTGACTTTCCAACAGGTGGAATAATCATTGGTAGAGACATAATTAAGCAAGGATATAATAAGGGCAGAGGTTCATTTAAGATCAGAGGTGAAATTGGGGAAGAAAGTTTAAAAAATGGGAAATCAAGATTAGTAATTAAGTCTATTCCATACCAAATAAACAAATCAGTTTTAAATGAAAAAATAGCTGATCTATCGAGACAAAAAAAAATTGAAGGTGTAAGCGATATAAGAGACGAGTCTAACAGAGACGGAATTCGAGTAGTTATTGATTTAAGACGTGGTGTTGAGCCTGAAACTATAAGAAGACAACTTTATAAATTAACTAGCATTGAATCCTCTTTCGGCTTTAATACCCTCGCAATAGTTGAAGGTAAACCTAAAATATTAAATTTAAAAGAATTTATATCCCAATTTGTATCTTTCAGAGAAAATACTGTACTTAGAAGAATTAAATATGATCTAAAAAAAACAGAAGAGAGAGCTCATATTTTAATAGGCATTGCAACAGCTGTTGAGAGTATAGATGCAATAATAAAAATTATAAAAAGTTCTAAAGATACGGCTTCAGCAAAACAAAATCTATTAAACAAGAAATGGCCAATTAGAAAAAGCTCAAAATTAGTTTTGATGATTGAAAAAAAACAAAATATATCGAAATATCAATTAAGTGAATTACAAGTTGACTCAATTTTAGAATTAAAACTTCAAAAATTAACTGCTTTTGGAATTAATGAAATTGAAATCGAAATAAAAAAATTATCAGATTTAATTATTTATTATAATAAAATTTTAAAGTCTAAAAAAGAATTATTCAATTTAATAATAAAAGAATTAGAAGAAATTAAATCAAAATTTTCTGTTAAAAGACGAACTAAAATAATTGATACAGTTCTTAATTATAACATTGAAGAAACCATTCAAAAAGAAGCGGTTGTAATTAATATTACTAATCAGGGTTATATAAAAAGAGGATCGTTATCTTCTGTAAAAACACAAAAAAGAGGAGGAAAGGGAAAAACTGGTATTACCACTAGAGATGAAGACTTCGTTGTAAGAATACTATCTGGTAATTCACATAGTCAGGTTCTATTTTTTTCTACACAGGGTCTAGCATATAAATTAAAAGCCTGGAAAATACCCAAGGGAAGTCTTTCTTCTAAAGGGAAATCATTGTTTAATTTACTTCCTTTAAAGAACAATCAATCTATTTCTTCAACTTTATTATTGCCAGAAAATGAAGGTGAATGGAAAAAACTTTATGTTGTATTTGCTACAGCAAAAGGAAAAGTAAGAAAAAATTCTTTAGAGGATTTTCTTAATGTTAATGCAAGTGGTAAAATAGCCATGAAATTAGACGAGAATGATAAAATAATTGGTGTCGAAAAGTGTACTGAAGATCAAGATATAATTTTAGGCACTAGGTTTGGAAAGTGTATTAGATTTATGTCGAAGAAACTTCGATTATTTAAAGGAAGATCTTCTAAAGGTATTAGAGGTATAAATTTGCCAGAAAATGATAACGTCATGTCTTTATCCGTTATTGACGATACAAAAAAAATATCTGAATTGACAAAGAAAAATGGTGCAAAAAAACAAAGCATAGACAAATACATTTTATCAATCACTGAAAACGGATATGGTAAAAGAAGCTCACTTCTTGATTTTAGAGTAACTAACAGGGGGGGTAAGGGTATAATTGGAATAGTAAACTCTAAAAGAAATGGAAATGTAACTTCAAATATAGTTGTTTCAGATGAAGATCAAATCATATTATCAACAGACAAAGGTAGAGTTATAAGATGTGCGGTAAAAGAAATAAGGATAGCAGGTAGAAATACTCAAGGTGTTAGAATTATTAAATTATCAGGAGAAGAAAAAGTTGTATCAGCAATCAAGATAGAAGATAATATAGAATAATGTCTAAATCTGCTATTTACCCTGGAACCTTTGATCCGATAACTTTTGGTCATATTGATGTAATAAAAAAATCATTAAAAGTTGTAGATAAGTTAATAGTAGCTATCACTGACAATATTCATAAAGATTATCTTTTTAGTATCGAAGAAAGAATAGAAATGGTGAAAAAATCTTTATTTGTAGATTTAAGATTAAATAAGAATAAGATCAAAATTATATCATTTGATGACTTAACAATAAAGATTTGTAAAAAATATAATGCTTCTTTAATAATAAGAGGATTGAGGGCTGTTTCTGATTTTGAATATGAATTTCAATTAGCTGGCATGAATAAAAAACTTGATAAAAATATTGAAACCATCTTTTTAATGTCTGATATTGAGAATGAAATAATTTCATCAAAATTCATTAAAGAGATTGGAAAACTTAAGGGGGATTTAAAAAAATTTGCTACAAAGTCAGTCATTAAAGCAATTAAATCAAAATTTTAGTGAAGAAACTTTTAGTAATTATTTTTATTAGCTTATTTTTTATGAACAAATCTGTTGCAGAAAACAAAATGATTTTGAAATTAGAGACTGGAAATGTTGAGATAGAATTATTTCCAGATATTGCTCCAGGACATGTAAAGAGAATCAAAACCTTAGCCAAAAATAAAGAATATGATGGTGTAGTCTTCCATAGGGTCATTGATGGTTTTATGGCTCAAACCGGCGATGTGAAATTTGGAAACTCAAAAAATTTTAATTCTAATCTTGTTGGTACCGGCGGTTCTTCTTTGCCAGATTTAAAAGCTGAATTTAGCAAACTCCCACACGAAAGAGGCACATTGTCCATGGCAAGATCAATGAATCCAAATAGCGCTAACAGTCAGTTTTTTATATGTTTTGACGCAGCCCCACATTTAGATGGTCAATATACAGTTTTTGGTAAAGTAGTTAAAGGCATGGAACTAATTGATAAAATCAAAAAAGGAAATGATCCAAACGGATCTGTTGATAATCCTGATAAAATAGTTAGCTTTTCCGAAATAAAATAATTCAATGAATTCAAAAAAAGATTTTTTTGAATTAATCAAAACTAACAATCAAGCAAGACTAGGAATAATAAAAACTTCACGAGGGAATATTGAAACACCCGCATTTATGCCTGTTGGAACTCAAGGCACTGTTAAAGGAATTTTTGTAGATGACGTTTTAAAAACTGAAACTCATATTATATTAGGTAATACATACCACTTATATTTAAGACCAGGTTTAGAGATATTAAAAAACATAGGTGGTCTTCATCAATTTATGAATTGGCACAAACCAATTTTGACTGACTCAGGTGGTTTTCAAATTATGTCCCTTTCTAAATTTAGAAAGATAGATAAAGAAAAAGGAGCAATTTTTTCGTCACATTTAGATGGAAAAAAAATTATTCTTAGTCCAGAGAAAAGTATT
>MDTB01120425.1_pt1 | contig 15815 bp, 15 predicted proteins | sample 811161 | NCBI WGS metagenome assembly MDTB01 (sample SAMN05326650, study PRJNA326480) | marine metagenome | isolation source: seawater | place: Mediterranean Sea | collected 2009 | reverse complement strand
TTTTATTGTTACAGATAGTTTTGTGAAAAAACAGTTTCTATTTTCTAAAAAAAAAAAATTTCTTCAATGCATTATAATGGATAACGGGTCTAGAGTATTAAGCACAAAAATATTAAAGATTGTAAAATATCTTAAAGATTTCGATGATTTAAAATTTATAATCTGTGCAAATTCTTTCAATAAAATACAAGTTGAAAATTTAAAAAAAATGAATAATTGTAAAATCGAGAAAGACTTAAAAATAATTCACAAACATATACCTCACTGTGATTTTTTAATTGCAAGGGGTGGATTTAATACAATAACCGAATGTTTAATTTTAAAAAAACCTACAATTTTATACAACGAAACAAAGAATATTGAGGTTAAAAAAAATATTAATATTTTAGTGGAAAAAGGCCTATCATATCCAGTTAATAGAGATTTTTTTACAAATTTATTCAAAAAAAAGATTAACTATTTTAGAAAGCATAAATTAGCTGAAATAAATAATATTTTCTTAAAACATAAATTTAAGGGTAATGGCTCACATCAAGTTGGTAAAATAATAATTTCTTGCTTAACTTAACTATATCATTAAATAATATATTTTTATGACTAAAATAATAGCTGAACTTTGCCAAAATCATATGGGTGATAGGAAAATACTTGATGAAATGGTTGCCGCTGCATCACAGGCAGGTGCAAATTATTGCAAAATACAGTCAATGCAATCAAAAGATTTAACTCATCGTAAAAGATTTGATGAAGGTTTAATTGAGGGTGGAAAAATTAAAGTTATTCGTAGACCTTTTCGAAATGAAATAAAAAGATTAAAACCTTTAGATTTAAATGAAGATGATCATTATTATTTTTTGGAGTTATGTAAGAAATATAAAATTGAACCACTTACAACAATATTTACAAGAAATAAATTGAAATTTTTAGAAAAACTAAATTTAAATGCAATTAAAGTTGCCAGCTTTGATTGTGCATCTTTTGAGTTACTTAAAGATTTGTCTAAATCTAACTTTAAAAAGATATTTATTTCAACGGGCGCAACATTTGACAGTGAAATATTACATGCAAAAAAAATACTTAATAATAATGATACAACTTTTCTTCATTGTATTTCTATTTATCCCACAACACCAAATGTAGCTAATATGAACAGGATAAATTTTCTAAAAAGTATTAATCGTAAAGTTGGTTTTAGTGATCATTCTAACCCAGATAAATACGGAGATTTGTTAGCTTCTATTGCCATCTCAATGAAAGTTGATGTAATTGAAAGACATTTCACTATTTTAAAAAAAGATAAAACAAAAGATGGAGTTGTTTCAGTAAATTTTAAACAATTGTCAAGATTAGTAAAACTAAGCAAAACAAAAAAAATTGAGATTGATAAAAAATTAAAAAAAATAAAAAATTTGAGCTTAATAATGGGAAAAGAAAAAAGAGAGCTCTCTAATGTAGAATTATTAAATAGAGACTATTATCAAGGAAGATTTGCTAGTAAAATTGGTAAAAGATTTATATTTAATTGGGAGAAATTTAATTTCTAGTTAATGTATTACCTGAAAAAATATTTTTCAAAAATAAGTGTGTGCCCTTTATGTAATTCAAAAAAAAAGAGAATATACAAAAAAATTTATAGTAATAAATATTCTGAAATTATAGCGAATGATTTAAAAATTGGTGAAAAAAAATTATTAATTGATTTGAAAAATTTTCAATGCAAAAGTTGCAAATTAGTTTATAAAAATTATTGGTTTAAAAAAAAGTACTTAAATTATTTCTATAATAAAATTGACCCTATCCATTCAAAAGGGTGGGATGTAAATTCCAATTTCTTCTCAAAACAAAGTTTTTTAAAAATTTTAAAAAAATTATCAGAAAAAAATTTAAATTATTTAAAAAAAAACGAATATAAAAGATCAGCTATTTCAATTTTAAGTAGTGCGCTTGTACCAAATAAAAAAAAAAAATTTATTAACAATTATATTGAGCAAATTAACAAAACAAATATAGAATTTCTGATAAAAAAAAAATCTGAGGTTACAAAATTAATTGTAGAACCCAAAAATTTTTCCAGATTTAGTGGTTTTGGTGATGAGAAATTGTTTAGTCATATTGAAAATAATATTGGAAAAATAAACAACATTTTAGAAATCGGTTGTCCGAGATGGGGTTTTATAAATAATAGAAAACTAAAGATTAATAAAAAGTCATTTTTAATTAAAAAAACTTGTGGTTATTGGAATAAGCAGTGCAAACTAAAAGGAAAAAGTTGTATAAGCACCTTGAACAAAGATACTAAGTTAGTAAGTAAAATTTCCAATTATTATGATTTCACAAGTTTATTTCTCTATTTAGACCACACTACTAAACCTCTGAAATTGATGAAAAAAATACTCAAAAAATCAAAATCATGCGGTATTATTTTAGAAAGTGGAGCTAGTCAATTAAGAAAAGGAATAGCAATACAACATTTTACGTTATGGAATAATTTTTCAATAAAATTTTTGGCTAAATTATGCCAAAAAAATGTTGATGACTCATTTAAGCAATTGGAAAAAATTGGTAATAAGTTCTTTTTAATTTACTAAATGAAAAAAATAAAAATAAAAATACCACAAAATAAATCAAGGGATTATATTTACAGATATTTTCAAAATAAAAAATTTTTTAAATTTCTTGAAATAAAAAAAGAGAAAAAAAAATTAATACAAAATAGACCCTATTACCCGGAACTGAATGATTTATATAGATTAAGGCAATTTATAATTGAAAATAAAAGAACGACCGTTTTAGAATTTGGAACAGGATGGTCAACTTTAATTATTCTTTCAGCAATAATCGAGCTAGAAAAAAAACATTTTCAAGAAATTAAAAATTTAAGAAAAAAGGACAAATTTAAAGTATTCGTAGTCGATAATGAAAAAAAGTTTCTGAGAATTTCAAAAAACAGAATTTTAAAATATAAAAAAAGTATAAAAAATAATCAACAAAATATTAAATTTTTATTTTCAGATGTAAGTTTTGAAAAAATAAATAATCAGTATTGTAATTTGTACAAAAAGATTCCCCTTTGTAACCCTGATTTTATTTACTTAGATGGTCCAAATTTATTTAATATTAAAGGCAAATTAAATAATTTTACGAATAGACATCACGACATGATGCCGATGGTTGCAAATATCCTAAATATTGAACCGTATTTAACACCTGGAACTATCATTTTGTCAGATGGAAGAACAGCAAATATGATTTTTTTGAAAAATAATCTAAAGAGAAACTGGGTTTATATCCATGATAAAAAAAATGATCAAAATATTTTGTATTTAGATGAGAAACCGTTAGGTAAAATAAATTCAAATTTTTTAAACTTTTATAAATCATGATTAAAGATAGAAATATTAAAGCAATCTCAAAATTATATAAAAATCTTAAAGTTTTATATAAAAAGAAAGCAAATATTCAAAGATTTTTAAACAGAAAAAATTTTTTAAATCAAACAGCAATTCAATTATCTTATGATTTGCAGTCTGGTTCATATATAAAAAAATTAAGAAAATATAAGAAAATAGATCAAAAAGTCTTTAACATTTTTAATAAAATTCTTACTGATAATTTTAGTAATATATCTTCAGTTTTAGATTTTGGATCTGGAGAGTTGACAAGATTTATGTACGTAATAGATCATTTAAAAAAAAAGAAGATTAAATTTTTTGCTTGTGATTTATCTTTAAACAGACTTTTTTTAGGTAAAAACTTTTTCAAAAAAAAAATCTTGAGAGACAAAATAGATATTGAAATTTTTACAATTGATAATTTTAGAATTCCTTTACCTGATAACTCCATTGATGTCATAATTACATGTCATGCTATTGAGTCAAATCGCAAAAATATGAAAAAAATAATTAAAGAGCTCTTTAGAGTCAGTAAATTTGGATTATGTTTGATGGAACCACACTATGAAATTGCAAACATTCAACAAAAAAAAAGAATGGATTATTATAAATACATTAAAGGTGTTCCAAAATTTTTAACAAAACAAAATTATGATCATAAGATTATTATAAAAAAATTTCATATTAACCCTAATAATCCTTCATCTATTTTTATTATCAAAAAAAAATATTCGAAAAAGATTTCCAAAATAAATTTTATAGACCCAATAAACAGAAAAAATTTGAGAAAATTAAAAAATTTTTATTATTCTAATGGTTCTAGTCGACTTTATCCTGCGTTTGATGGAATAACCATTTTTTCAAATAATTCAGGAATTTTTTTACCTAAACCAGAATAATACTTTTTATTTATTATGTTATTCAAAAAAAATATTTTTACTAATTTTTTAAATATTTGGAGATTACTTAAAATAATCAGAAAAATCCAAATAGCATTTTTATTTGTATTATCTTTATTTTCTGGTTTTTTTGAAGTTATTTCTATCGGAGCAATAATGCCTTTTATAGATATTTTGTTAGATCCGAGATCAGTAACAAAATACCTCGATTATCTATCCTTTTTAAATTTCAGCTTTTTAGAAATAAATAAATATTCAGATTATGAAATTAAATTGTTTGTTACTATTGTTTTTGTAATTACAATTATTTTGTCTTCTATATTCAGATTTATATTATATTTTTTAAATATTAAAATTGCTTATTTAGCTGATTTCGATTTTAAGAATTATATTTTTGAAAAAATTAATTACTCAAGATTAAATTTTAGAAAAACGTTAAATATTAATGAAACATTAGCAAATTTTGAAAAAATCAAACATGTATATAAATCACTACATTCAATACTGCTAATATTTTGCTATTTTATATTTTCAACTTTAATAATTTTGAGTTTATTTTATATTGATCCTTATATTATCAGTCTTTTAGGAATTTTTACTTTAATTTATTATACTGCAATTAATCTTTTAACTAAAAAATTTATTCAAATTCAAAGTAAAAAAAATGCATTAAGTGTCGACAAGAGTTTTAAAATTTTAAATTATTCTTTTAATTATTATAAGAATATTATCTTAGATAAATTAAATAAATTTTACACAAAGAATTTTAAAATAGCAATATTTGACTTGGCATCTACAAATATTAAAACGAAATGGATAACTGCACTTGCATCAAACTTTTTTATAACAATTTTATTTATCTTTGTTGCAATAATTATTTTTCAGCTAAGTGCGGATAATAATTTTACTAATTATCTACCTAAAGTTATTGCAATTTCTTTTGGAGCTCAAAGATTAATTACAAGTTTGAATAGTATTTTTAGCAATTATCAAAAAATTCTTTTTCTCCAAGAACCGTTATTTGATGCTATTGCTTTTATCAAAAAAGTTAAAAGAGCTAACAAAGAAACAATTACTAAAAGAAAAAATATTAATGTTAAAGATTTTCAAGAAGTAAGGTTAAATAATATAAGTTATAAGATAAATAAAAAAATTCTTTTCAAAAATCTTAATTTATTAATTAAATCTCGAGATAAAATTTTAATATCAGGAAAAACTGGATCAGGAAAAACATCATTAGTAGAAATCATTTCAGGCTTAAATTATAATTTTCACGGAGATATAACTTTAAATAAAAAAAAGATTAACAAAGATAAATTGGAAAATCTAAGAGATTTTTTTTCGATCGTTCCTCAAGAAATATTTATATTTGAAACTACTATTTTAGATAATATCGTTAATAAAACTTCAAATAATAAGGTAGATTTAGACAAACTAAGATTAGCTATTAAATGTGCTGAACTCGAAAAATTTGTTAATAACAAAAAAAATAAATTGGACTATGTATTAGCCTTAGACGGTCAAAATATGTCAGGAGGTCAAAAACAAAGAATTGGAATTGCGAGAGCTTTATATAAAAACACTCCCGTTATTATTTTTGACGAGGCAACCAATGCACTTGATGAAAAAACAGAAAGTAAAATTTATAAAAATATTAAAAAATATTATAATGATAAAACATTTTTATGTATTAGTCATAATAATAAGGTTTCAAATTTCTTTAACAAAAGAGTAAAGATATAATTTATGAATGAAAATATTCAATTAGATAGACATAAAAGAAAATTTTTAGATTTTATTTATACTAATTTAACTAATAAAAAGAATATTAAAATATTAGAGTTTGGAGTAAGTGAAAGAGGGATGTCCACAGAACTTTTTTTAGAACTTTGTGAAAAAAACCAAGGCGAACTTATTTCAATAGATACGAATTCTAACTCTAAAAATTTTAACTCAGAAAAATGGACTTTTATTAACACGAGAGATGATAACTTTTCAGAAATAGAAAAGATTATTAAAAATAAAAAATTTGATGTAATTTATTTAGATACAATTCATAAAGCGGACCATGTGGAAAAAATTTTATTTCATTATTTCAAATATCTTAAAAATAATGGATTATTTTTTGTAGACGATACTTCTCTATTACCATATTTGCCTTCACGCGAAAAAAACAATTTTTCTCAAGAAATAAATAATCAAGAAACATTTGATAAAATTTTAGAAATTTATAACGAAAATCATGAAAATATTGATTTAGAATTTTCTTTTGTTGGGACTGGAATTGCAAAAATTCGAAGACTCAATGACAATGGATTGAAAAATTCTAAAAAAATTAAATTTAGACGGTTCGCTATTAAAAATTTTTTAAGAAAAATTTATAAAATTATCTTTAAATTATAAATTTTCAAAATATTTTGAAAAGGCAAATTCGTGACCTTTTTTATTCCAATGTTTGTCACATTTATTAAAAAAAGATTGATAATTTCCCTTCCTAGACAAATAAGTATTTTCAAAACTTGCTAAATCAATTAGTTCCAAATTATTTTTTTTTGAAAATTTTTTAAAATTTTTAAACCAATATAATTCTTTATAATCCAAATTATCCACATAGATTTTTTCTAAATCGTCAACACTTGGTATAAGTATAATTGTTTTTTTAATGTTGCCCGCTAAATCAATTATTTTTTGAATATAATGAAGTGAAGCATCAACTTCTTCCTCATTTTCATGAAAATAACCTTTAAAAACGTCATATTCTCTATCAATTTTGGAACTATAAAATAATGTATAACTTATTGTTCTAAGTGTGTTTGATGTATAGGTGTAATTAATTAATATATCTTTTACCAATCTTACAAAAGATCTTTTTCCTGTTTCTTGAGTGATATCCACTTTGGGATAGAAAATTCTATAATTTCCGTCTTTTTTTTTGAAATAAGGTCTATAAATTTTTGATTTGTATAATGGATTTCTAATTGAATTATCTAAAAAGTCATTTGCAGGTAAAAAGAAAATTATCAATTCATTATGAGGTATTAGATTATGAAATTTTTTGTAAACCAAGTAATATTGTACAGGCCCAAAATGACCAGAGGAACCAAAATTCAACCCTGTTTTTTTTGTATTTTTTGTAATAAGTTCAGAAAAAATTTCGTTATAATTTGCTCCATATCCCTCAACAAAACTATCTCCAACTATAAACACATTATTGTCTCTCTTTAATTTTAAGTAGTCAATTTCAGATCTAGCACCAACATCATTACTTTTATATTTGACTTTGTAACAAGATGTTTTCTCAGTAAATGTAAAATCCTTCTTATGCCAAACTCCTAAATCTTTATCTTTTGAAAACCAGCTTTCTTTTTTATCTAACGTATAAGTTGGAATATTATAGAATTTTAATATTTTCATCTTAGTAAACAATAAAGACAAAATCTCAATAAGCATTAAAGTGATAATTAAGATGATAAAAATACTTTTTAATTTGCTAAAAATTTTAATCATTTTATATTTAATTGTATTTCGTAGAATAAATCTATACAAGGTTAATACCAATAATTTTACAATGATTTACTTAAAAAAAATGTCCACCGTCTAATATATAGGGGCTGAAAATCATAATGGAAACAAATAAAATTCATTTTTTCAACATCTCATTAAAATTGAGTGATCAAATGTTTCTTTTCAAACAAATAATAAAAGGCAACTCCTATATGAGAGCTACTCATAATCTTTTTTTAAAAAAAAAGATTAAAATTAAACAACCAATAGCAAATATAGGAAGTGGAAAAAAAAGTGAGTACATACAATTTATCTGCAAAGATAATAGTTATGTTAAGAATTACGATTTTTTTAATTTAAACAAAAATGTTACTAGATTAGATCTAGAGAAAAAGTTCACTTTAAAAAAAAAATTTAGATCTATTATCCTTTTTAATGTTTTAGAGCATATTTATAACAAGGATCTTTTAATAGAATCTATAAATAAAAGTTTGATAAAGGGAGGTAGATTAGAATTATTTGTCCCATTTATGTTCAGATATCATGATGATCCAAAAGATTACCAGAGATTGACACATACATATTTGACAAAATTTTTAAAGGAAAATGGTTTTAAAACACAAGTAACTCTCATAGCAACTGGCCAAGCAAGCGTTATTTCCGAAATTTTATTCAAATATTTAAAACTGAGTATTATAAAATATCCTTTTGCAATTCTATTAATTTCAATCAATTTCATTTTTAAATTGTTTTCAAAGGACTTTATAAATTATTATTGCGGAATTCATTGTAGCTGTAAAAAAATTAAATGAAAAAAATAACCTATATTTCAGAATTATGTCTTCCAAGTAATTCTGGATATGCACAACATGTTTTAAAAATCTGCGACTCTTTTTCCAAAAAATTTGAAACTCAATTATTTGTAATATCGAATAATAAATCTTTTTTAAAATTTAAAAAAGAGTATATATTAAAAAGAAGATTCAGAATTTACTCTTACTTAAAGAATGAGAAAAATAATTTTTTTATAAGACTATTATTTTCATTTTATGTTTTAAAAAATGTTGATAAAAGATCACTAATTATTTCAAGAGGTTTAATTCCAAGTCTAACTTTATCTTTATTTGGAATTAAAAATATTCTTGAATTACACCACCCACCAAAAGGATTAAGTAGTTATATTTTCTATTTATATAGACTACTAAAACTAGATAGAGATTTAGAATATATATTCTTACATAAAAATATTAAAAAAGAATTAAAAATAAAAAAAGGAATTATTCTTGATGATGCATGTGATTTAAGTGATTTTAAATTTAAAAGATTAAAAGTTAAATATGAATATTGTTATGTCGGAAGTTTATTTAGGGGAAAAGGTTTAGAGAGAATTGTTGAACTTGCAAATTACTTCCCAAAAAAAAAATTTCACGTTTTTGGAGATGTAAAAACTATTGATCGTAGTTTAAATAAAATTCACATTAATGGTTTAAAAAATTTATATATGCACAATTTTAAAAGTTATAGATCAATTCCTCATATTTTAATGAGTTCGAAGTTTTTGTTGCTTCCATATTTAAATAAGATCTCAGTTAACTCAAAAAATTTAGAAGTTTCAAATTTCATGTCTCCTCTAAAAATGTTTGATTATTTAGCTTCAGGAAAAATTATTATTGCATCAAATTTAAAAGTCTATTCTCATATTTTAAAAAATAATTTCAACTGTTTAATGCCAAATGATAATAATTTTGAGTCATGGATTAGTTTAATAAATGATTTATCTAAGAAAAAAAAAAATTTTAATTATTTAAAAAAAAATTCACTTCAAACTGCCTTAAAATATACATGGGATAAAAGAGTGAAAAAAATTGATAAACATTTTTATAAAAAATGATTAACAAAAAATATATTTTTTTAATTTTCAGAAATAATTATAGAAAATCGACAATTGGAAATTTTGGAAAATCAAATACTTACGGCAATATTAAATTAGTTTCATTATCAGGGCGAATAAAGTCAATTTTTGGAAGAATTTTATATTTTATGAAATTAGGAAAATTTATATCAGTAGATGGGGACCCTTTTTTAAAGAATGAAAAAAATTCCATTAATATCTGGTTTAGTGGAACTAGTTTGAAGGTGAAAAAAAGATTTCAAAATTTAAAAAATAATTATGTAAATATGAATAATCCAATAATAGAAAAGGAAAAAAAAATATTTCAAATTCTACCGATAATACCAAGTGGAAATCAGATTAAAAAAAATCGAAAAATAATTTTTATGGGAAAGATATTCTTTCAACCACAAAAGGGTGATTTTTTGTGTCAAGAGGAGTTGAACGATTGTAAAGACATCCTATTAAATGATTTTAGCTTAATTGATAATCTAGATTTTTGGAAAAAATTTAAAAAAAATAATTGCGATGATGTAAAATTTGAAAATTATAGGATTTTGAAAACATATTTAAGGGAGAAGGTCATTTTTGAAATAAATAAAAATTTTAAAAATAACCTTTTAGTTTATGGTCAAAGTATTAAAGATAGTGATATTAAATTTATAAGTCCAATTTTTAATCTAGATAAGATAAAAAAGATTTATGAAGGGAATCTTTGTATTGATACTGGTTCTATTACAGGTAGTCTTTCATTACATCCTAGATCTATCCAAATACTTGAAAGTGGGGGGTTATTATTACAAACAAAGCAGTTTGACTCAAAAAATACCTGGGATAACTTATATGAAAAAATAATTTCAAATAATTTAGAAAAAATATTATCAGATTTAGATAATTTTTTGTCAAATACAAAAAAATGTAACGATACCCTAATGTTAATTGAAAATAAATTTAGAGATAGTAAAAAACATATTGGAGAAACACTAAAAAAAATTTTTTACAAGATTTAATAATAAATTAGTTTTCAAATTATTTAAAATTAGTCCAATTGAAATTTTTTCTTATAATCTTTTTTTAAATTCGGATTTTGCTCCTTTTTTTCAAGATAGTAGTTTCCAATAACTAATTTATCTAATTCAGTCCCCATAAAACAATTAAATGCATCTTCCGGTGAATTGACTATTGGTTCGCCTCGCACATTAAATGATGTATTAACAATTACTGGGCAATTGGTTTTCTCTTTAAACTTTTTGATCAAATTATAGTATCTTTCGTTAGTTTTATTATTTACTGTTTGTATTCTTGCAGAGTAATCTACATGAGTTACAGCTGGTATATTCGACCTTTTAACATTAAGTTTTTCAATGCCAAATAACTTCTTTTCTTCATTACTCATTTTTTTTTGTTTCTCTTTTTTAATGTTAGAAACTATTAGCATGTAAGGACTATCTTTATCAAAATCAAACCAATTATTAACATCTTCCCTAAGTACCGAAGGTGCAAAAGGTCTAAAACTTTCTCTAAATTTTACTTTTAAGTTTAGAGTTTTTTGCATTGTTTCCGATCTTGGGTCAGCAATTATTGATCTACCTCCTAATGCCCTAGGACCAAATTCCATTCTTCCCTGAAACCAACCTATCCCGCAACCTTTAGAAAGGTCAGACACTGTTTTCTCAATTAATTTATCATCATTTAAAAATTCAAATTTAGCACCTAAGTCATTTAATTTTTTTTCTATTTCTTCGTTGTTAAACTCAGGACCAAGATAAGAACCATTCATTTGATCAAGTCCTAAATTTTTTCTTGGCCTGCCCAATTCCATGTGCCAGTAAGCAAGTGCTGCGCCAATTGAACCACCTGCATCTCCTGCCGCCGGCTGTATCCAAATATTTTCAAAAATTTTTTCTTTGTAAATTTTACCGTTTGCTACACAATTTAATGCAACACCACCCGCTAAACACAAATTTGGAATTTTGTATTCTTCTTTTAATGACTTGCATATTTTCAACATTATTTCCTCAGTAACTTCCTGGATTGATGCAGCAATGTCCATATAAAATTCAGTTAACTTTTCCTTTTTACTATTTCTTGGATTTTTACCAAATAAATTATGAAATTTATTATTAGTCATTGTTAATCCTGTAGTATAATTAAAATATTTTTGATCTAATCTAAAAGAACCATCTTCTTTAATATCTATTAACTCTTTTTTTATCAATTCGGAATATTTTGGTTTACCATATGGCGCTAAACCCATCAGCTTATACTCTCCACTATTTACTTTAAAACCAGTATAGTAAGTAAATGCTGAGTATAACAATCCCAAAGAATGGGGAAAATGTATCTCTTTTTTAATATCTAATTTTTCTTCATCACCAATAGCAACCGTCGTCGTTGCCCATTCACCTACTCCATCAGCAGTCAGAATAATTGCTTTGTCAAAAGGAGAAGGATAAAAAGCGCTAGCCGCGTGACTTAAATGATGTTCTGAAAAAAATATTTTTTTTGAATTATCAAAGTTCTCATCATGAGATTTGAGAAGTTGAAAAAGCATTTTTTTTTGAAATAATTTTTCTCCCAACCAACTGGGCATTGCTTTTGTAAATTGAATAAAGCCTTTTGGTGCCATAGCTACATAAGTTTCCAAAAGCCTCTCAAACTTTAAAAAGGGTTTTTCAAAAAAAACTATAGCACTTATTTCAGAAAGTTTAGTGTTTGAAAATTTTAAAACAAATTCAATTGCATGAAACGGATAACCAGAGTCATGTTTTTTTCTGGTGAACCTTTCTTCTTGAGCAGCAGCAATTATTTTACCATTTACAATAATCGCTGCTGCACTGTCATGATAAAATGCTGAAATTCCAAGTATAGACGTCATTTAAAATATAAAATTAAAAAACTGTATAAATAAACGGTGCTATTGCAGTACCTTGACTTAGGACAATAACCCCTCCAAATAAAGCCAATACAATAATTATTGGTAAGAGCCAATATTTTTTTCTAATTCTTAAGAATTCCCAAAATTCTTTTATAAACTCCATGTTAAAACTGATTTCTCAAACTACTATTTTGTTCTTTTTTTTCAACCCAATAGGTTTTTCCATCATTTTTTTTAAGGTTTAGCAAATCTTTTTTAAATAATTTAACTAGAATTCCAGTTGGTGTTACTATTAAAAAAAAAATAATACCCATAACAATAGGCGCGATAAAGTTTCCCAAAAATATTCCAAATTTAAACCAAATTTTATTTAGCGGGCTTAAAATTTTTGAATTTAAAATTCCTAAAATTAAGAAGACAAAACAAATTAAAATTGCCCAAATCCTGACTTCATTTTCATTTAATAATGGCAACAAACCAATTATCAAAAAAATGATAAAAAAAACGATACCAAAGCTGCGATTTGATCCAATTTTTATATTTTTTCTCATTAATTTGTTGTTTTATTTTAATAGCTTCATAGCTAATTTATTAATATATGAAAAACGGAATTAGTAAATAAAGATTATATGAAAAAAGAAATTTATTATTGGTCCCCTTTTTTGGGGAGAATTGCTACTGTAAGAAGTGTAATTAATTCAATGATAGGGTTAAAAAGATACAGAGGTAATCAGTATAAAATAAATTTAATAAATTGTTATGGTGAGTGGAATTCTTATAGATCTCGCCTAAAGCGCGAGCATATAAATATTTTAGATTTACAAAAAAAATTAAATGTAAATATTGACTTGCACGGCTTCTTTTTTTCAAGATTAATTTATTTTTTTACACTTATAGTCTCTTATAAAAAATTAAAGGTTTTATTAATTAAAAATCAACCAAATTTTTTAATAGTTCATTTATTAACTTATATTCCTTTTATTGTTTACTTAAATAATTCCATTAAAACAAAATTAGTTCTAAGAATCTCTGGTAAACCACAACTCAATTTTTTTCGGTTAATTTTATGGAAAATATCTAATAAGAACATAAGTTTAGTTTTTTGTCCAACAATAGAAACTATGAATTATTTAAAGAAAAGAAAAATTTTTGATAAAGAAAAAATAAAATTTTTACCAGATCCTATATTATTTGAAGAAGAAATAAAAAAACTTGCCTATAAAAAAAAAGATTCAAAATTAAATGATTATTCTTTTTTTTTAAGCATAGGTAGATTAACGAGACAGAAAAATCACGAACTACTCATAAACTTATACAAGAAATACTATATAAAAGAGAAACTATTGATTATTGGAGACGGAGAATTGAGAGATTACTTATCAAGATTAATAAAAAAGTTTCAATTAGAGAAAAAAGTTTTCTTAATAGATTATAAAAAAAATATATTTTATTATATAAAAAAAGCTAAAGCCGTAATTGTAACGTCATTATGGGAAGATCCAGGTTTTGTGATGATAGAGTCAGCTTATTCAAAAAAAACCATTATTTGCTCTGACTGTCCAAGTGGGCCAAAAGAATTTATTGGAAAAAATAAGGGTGGTTTCTTATTTAGTTCAAATTCTATGGATTCTTTAAAAAAATCACTTAAAGATTTTTCAAAATCAAACAGAGATAATCTTTACAAAAAAATTTTATATGCCAAAAAAAAATCAAAACTCTATACTATTGAAAATCATTCTAAAATGATTAATAGATATTTAAACTAGATGAATTTTTTAAAGGAATATCAATTCAATTTACTGATAAATAATTAATAAAATGAAAAAACAAAGAATTTTAATTACTGGTGCAGCTGGCTTTATTGGTTTTTCGTTATGCAAAGAATTTCTTAAATATAATAACTATAGCGTAATTGGTTTAGACAATTTAAATTCTTATTATTCAATTAAATTAAAAAAAGCCAGAATAAGAGAACTTAAACGTACAAAAAATTTTCAATTTTACAAATATGATTTGCTTGAAAAAAATAAATTATTCAAACTCTTTAAAAAAAAAAAATTTGATATAATTTTTAATTTTGCTGCCCAAGCTGGAGTAAGGTATTCATATGAAAATCCTGAAAGTTATTGTAATTCGAATATAGTTGGATTTAACAACTTATTAAATTTAATAAAGAAATTTAAAGTAAAAAAATTCTTCTTTGCTTCATCATCATCAGTGTATGGAGATATTGGTCCGTTTCCAAAAAAAGAAATATCAAAACCAAACACTTTAAATATCTATTCTCTTTCAAAGTTAGCCAATGAAATCACTGCTAAAACATGGAGTATAAAATCAAAAACACAAATAATTGGATTAAGGTTTTTTTCAATTTACGGTGAATGGGGTAGACCAGATATGTTAATTCTAAAATATCTTTTAGCTGCAAAAAAAAAGAAAAATTTCGAACTATTCAATTATGGTAATCATTATAGAGATTTTACATACATAGATGATGCTATTCAAATTGTTCTAAAACTTAGCAAATCAAAAATTAGTAAAAAATTTGATATTTTTAATATCTGCTCTTCCAAACCAATTAAAATTACAAAAATATTAAAAATAATTAATAGCTTAAAAATTAAAACAAAAGTAACAAAAAAACCAATTCATGCTGCAGATGTTTTAAAAACATATGGTGATAATAGAAAAGTAAAAAAGATTGTTAAGAAACTTAAATTTACTAATTATAAAGAAGGTGTTCAAAATACAGTAAAATGGTATAAAAAAAATAGTCATCTATTTTAATATTACTAAATATTTTTGACCATTCACTTTGAGATAAGTTTGATCTAAAAGTTATTTTAAATTATGAAATCTTTTACTCTAAATAGAAATTTGGCCCACTTAGCCTTATTACAAAGAATAGAATTAGCGGATGACAAAATGAAAAGAATAAGAAAAATATTTGGAAGATATCTTTTTTCAAAAGTGTTCTCAAAGTATTTTATTAATATTGAAAAAATTTCAAGAAACTACTTCAGAGTTATGGAAGAAGAATTTAACACAATTAAAAAATTTGTTACAAACAAAAAAACTTTTTTAAGTATTGGAGCTGGTATAGGAGGACTTGAACTTTTAATTCTAAAAACTATTCCTAATTCACATGTTTCCTTTATAGAAAAAAATTATGTATCAGATAAAATAAAATATGGCTGGGATAACTTAAATAGAGAGGGATATAATGATTTAAATCAATTAAATTATTTCCT
>MDTB01213631.1_pt1 | contig 15818 bp, 18 predicted proteins | sample 811161 | NCBI WGS metagenome assembly MDTB01 (sample SAMN05326650, study PRJNA326480) | marine metagenome | isolation source: seawater | place: Mediterranean Sea | collected 2009 | reverse complement strand
ATTTTGAAGAAGTAAAAGACGAAAATAAAGAAAAAAGCGCTTAACTGACATCTATTTGTCCAGGTTATATACATGGCTAAAAGAGATTATTATGATGTCTTAGGTGTCTCCAAAAATGCATCTCCTGAAGAATTAAAATCAGCGTATAGAAAATTAGCTGTTAAATATCATCCTGATAAGAACCCTGACAATAAAACTGCTGAAGAAAAATTTAAAGAAGCAAGTGAAGCTTACGGAATTCTCTCTGATAAATCAAAAAAAGAAAACTATGATAATTTTGGTCATGCTGCTTTTGAAAATGGTGGTGGAGGTCAAGGAGGATTTGGAGGTTTTGGTGGCTTCGGTGGTACAGATTTTTCAGATATTTTTGAGGATTTTTTCGGTGACTTTGGTGGAGGAGGAAGACAAAGTTCTAGGGGAAGAAACTCTAATAATAGAGGTTCAGACTTAAGATATGATTTATCAATATCATTGGAAGAAGCATATTTAGGAAAAAAACAAAACATACAATTTTCAACTTCTGAAAAATGTAACAATTGCAAAGGCAATGGTTCAAAACCTGGTTCAAGTCCAGATAAATGTTCTTATTGTGCTGGGAACGGAAGAGTACGATCAAACCAAGGTTTTTTTACAGTGCAACAGACTTGCCCTCAATGTGCAGGAAGTGGCGAAGAAATAACAGATCCTTGTACAGATTGTAATGGACAAGGTAACAAACAAACTTCAAAAAAAATATCAGTAACAATACCTAAAGGTGTTGATGATGGAACAAGAATTAGGCTTGCTGGCAAAGGTGAAGCTGGAACCAGGGGTGGAGCTACTGGTGATTTATATCTTTTTGTAAACGTTAAATCACATGAACTTTTTAAACGATCAGATGTAAATTTATTTTTTGAATTTCCGATTTCTGTAGCTGATGCTGCTCTTGGCACAACAATTGAAATCCCAACAATAGATGGCAAAAAAGCAAAGATAAAGATACCTGATGGTACTCAGAATGGAAAACAATTTAGATTAAAAGGAAAAGGTATGCCTTTTATGCGTAGAGGTGATTATGGTGATCTATATATACAGGTCAAAACAGAAGTTCCAGTATATTTGAATAAAGAGCAAAAAGATCTGTTAGAAAAATTTAGAGAAATAGAAAACGAAAAATCTAACCCAAGTATTAAAAAATTTTTTCAGAAAGCTAGAAGTTTTTGGAAAAATTAATGTTGAAATAATTCTAGCCTAGTTTATTTATTAAAAATGATCATTTGGCTAGCATCTTACCCTAAAAGTGGAAACACTTGGGTAAGATCATTTTTATCTGCTTACTATTTTGGTGAAAATGGAGTTTTTGAAATTGATAACTTAAAAAAAATTGAAGATTATCCTAACAAACAATTTTTTGAGAAAGAAGTAAAAAAAGGTGAAATTCATAAACATTGGGACGAATCTCAAAAAAAAATATGTGATAAAAAGAAAATTAAATTTCTTAAAACTCACAATTCATTAATCAAAGCTTTTGGATGTGATTTTACAAAACCCAAATATTCATTAGGATTTGTTTACATTGTCAGAGATCCTAGGAATGTAATTACATCTGTAAAAAATCATAATAACTTTAAAAGTTATGATGAAGCTTTGAAATTTATGCAAAACGATAATGCAATACTTTCTGACTACAAACACTTAAAAAATTTTGCCAAAACAATCATCCTTAATTCTTGGAGAATAAATCATCAATCGTGGTTACAAAATAATAATTATAAAAAATTAATAATAAAATATGAAGATATGACTGATAATCCCCATAAAACATTTAAAGATTTAATAGTTTTCATAAATAAAATTTGTAGATTTGATGATAAAATAAGTACTGAAAAATTAAATAATGCTATCGAAACAACAAATTTTAGAAGTCTACAAACTATCGAAAATGAAGGAAAATTTACAGAAAATGTATATTCTCTTAAAGATAAAAAAAAAATAAAGTTTTTTTATTTAGGCCCTAAAAATAATTGGAAAAAATATTTAGACAAAAATTTAATAAAAGAAATGAATAATTATTACAAGGAAGATTTAAAGAAATTTGGATATGAAATTTAAAAAAATTAATTTAACTGTCACTGGTTGCATGGGTAGAATGGGACAACAAATTATTAAAAATTCTAAAAAAGATAAAACATTTATAATAAGTAGTCTTACTGAAAATAAAATTTTTAGCGGTAAAATTGGAGGAATACAGCCTCAGCTAAATAGTGCAATTGCTTTTAAAGAAACAGATATTATAATCGATTTCACAATACCTAAATGCACTTTTCAAGTTTTAAAAATTGCATTAAAATTAAAAAAAAGAGTAGTAATTGGTACGACAGGATTTACTAAAAAAGAAGAGAGCTTAATCAAAAAATTTTCTAAAAAAATTCCTATCCTGAAAGCTGGTAATATGAGTTTAGGAATAAATCTGTTAATGTATTTAACAGAAATTACTTCTAGTTCTCTAGGAAAAAATTTTTTAAGTAAAGTAAGTGAAATACATCACAAACACAAGAAAGACTATCCATCTGGTACAGCGCTAATGTTAGGTGAGGGAATAGCTTTAGGTAAAAATAAAGATTTTTACAATTTGATTGGAAAAAAATATTTAAATAAAAAAACTTTTCCTTATGGAAAAAAAATAAATTTTAACTCTTTAAGAAAAGGTGAAATAATCGGAAGACATGAAGTGAAATTTTCAAGTGGTAAAGAAATCATTAGCTTGGACCATGAGGCATTTGATAGATCAATATATTCAGAGGGAGCATTAGCAGCTGCAAAATGGTTAATGACAAAAAATTCTGGACTTTATAACATGAGAGATGTTTTAAAACTAAATGAATGAAGTACAGAGAGCAAAAATAGTTCTTAAGACTTTAAATAAAATTTATCCTTCAATTAAAGTTCCATTAAATAGTAGAAATGTTTTTACTTTATTAATTTCAGTTTTGCTTTCTGCTCAATGCACTGATAAAAATGTAAATAACGTTACAAAAGACATTTATCGAGAACACTATAAACCTTATCATTTTGTAAAATTAGGTAAAAAAAAAATTGAAAAATTAATTAAGAAAATTGGAATTTTTAGAATTAAAGCAAAAAATATATATAATTTATCAAGAATATTGATTGTTAAATATAAAGGTAAAGTTCCTAAAACTTTTAATGAATTAGAGGAATTGCCCGGGGTAGGTCATAAAACAGCAAGCGTTGTCATGTCTCAAGGTTTTGGATATCCAGCTTTTGCTGTAGACACTCATATTCATAGGCTTGCACAAAGGTGGGGCCTAACTAATGGCAAAAATGTAGCACAAACAGAAAAAGATTTAAAAAAATTATTCCCAAAAAAATTTTGGAATAAATTACATCTTCAAATAATTTTCTATGGTAGAGAATATTGTAAAGCAAGAAATTGTTATGGAATATCTTGTAAAATTTGCACTAGTTGCTATCCTAATAGACGTAAACCTCTAAAAACTAGAAAAGCTTAATATGAAAATTTTAGGAATTGGTAATGCAATAGTAGATGTAATTTGTAAAGTTGATGAAAGTTTTATTACTGAAAATAACTTAACCAAATGAACAATGAAATTAATTTTCAATGAAAATGAATTTCGACAATTATTTTCTTCCTTAAAAGTTGAAAAAACTATCTCTGGAGGATCAGTAGCTAATTCAATAGTAGGCTTATCACAACTAGGAAATAGTGTGGGTTTTATAGGAAAAATTGCAGATGATGATTTGGGTAATAAATATGAAGAGGGACTAAAAAAAGAAAGAGTAAAATATTATTATAGAAAAGAGAAAGAAATTGATCCTACTGGCACATGTTTAATCTTAGTTACGCCAGACTCAGAACGGACTATGTGTACTTTTTTAGGAATTGCAGGTAAAATTGCTCCCCATGATATCAATTTAGAAGCAATTAAAAAAAGTGAGCTAATTTTTTTAGAAGGTTATTTATGGGATGAAGGGAAACCTAAAAAAGCCTTTGAAAAGATAATAAATAATTCAAATAAAGTAGCAATGTCACTGTCTGATAAATTTTGTGTTGATAGACATAAAAATCAATTTTTAAATTTAGTTAAAAAAAAATTAGATATAACTTTTGCAAATGAATTAGAGATCATGTCATTGATAAATGCTAGAAATTTTAGTGAAGTAGTTTCATTTGCAAAGAAGATTAAAAAGATCATTGTAATTACAAGAGGTTCAAGAGGAGCTGTATCAATTAATGGAGATGAAGTTAAAGAAATAGGAGTCAAAAAAAAACTTAAGATATTAGATTTAACTGGAGCTGGAGATTTATTTGCTGCTGGGTATTTACATGGATTTATAAATAATCTTTCTGTAGACAAATGTTTGCAAAAAGGAACAGAATTATCATCAAAAATAATTCAACAAATTGGGGCTAGGCTTTAAATTTTTTTTCTTTTATAACTTCCTTTACCCTTTTTTGGTTTTAAAATTTTTGGCTTATATCTTTTGTTAAATAAGTTTTTTGCTATTGGATTTTTTTTCATTTTATCAAATATCCATTTTTATCGTTTCTAATGAAATTATCATCATTAAATACATCATACATCTTTTTTCTTAATCTATAAATATGAGTTTCAACAGTATGAGTTTCTAAATTAGAAGAATAACCCCAAACATTTTTTTGCAATTCTTTAATAGTTGCTTTTTTTTTAGAAAAGATAAAAATAATTAAACTAACTTCTCTTTCTGTTAAATTTAAAATTCTACTACTTAAAGTAATTTTTCTTGAATTAACATCTAATGTATATTTTCCAATCTTTAAATTAGATTGATTTGCAAAATTACTTTTTAAAAAACTTATATTTATGTATTCAATAAACTTATTAAAACTTAAGGGTAAATCTTTTATAGTTAAATAATTATTTAAAATATTATGTTTATTTGGGGTTATAATTAAATAGCTTGAAAAATCACTTAGTTTTATCTTATCAAAATCAACAGAGTTTGTATTTATTATCTCAAAATTAAAATATTCTTTTATTTCATTTAAAATTTCATATAAAATTTGATAATCATAAATAATTAAAGTTTTAGGTTTCATAATTTAAAATATGCTCATTAAGCTTAAAAATAAGAATACACTTTTATTTGATAATTTTAAATTCAAATGTTGTATTGGGAAAAATGGATTAAAAAAATATAAAAAAGAGGGTGATCGGTCAACTCCAAAAGGTATATTTTCCTTGGAGAAATTATACTTTAGAAAAGATAGAATAAAGAAACTAAAAACAGATTTAAAGCTAAAAAAAATTAAAAAAAATATTGGTTGGTGCGATGATCCTAATAGTAAGTTTTACAATAGAGAAATAAAAATAAAAAAAAATTTAGATATAAATTATGAAAATTTATATAGAAAAGATCACAAGTATGATATTGTTATAGTAATTGGTTATAATTATAGAAAAGCAATAAAAGGAAATGGTAGCGCAATATTTATTCATTTAACAAAAAATTATTTGCCTACAAATGGATGCATAGCACTAAAAAAAAAAGATTTAGTTATTTTAAGTAAAATTATTAAAAAAAAAACAAAAATTAAAATTTCTTAGATCTCGGACCAAATATACCAGAACCAATTCTTAAAAAACTTGAATTATATTCTAATGCATCTAAATAATCATTTGTCATTCCCATACTTAACTCTTTAAGACCAATTTTTTTATTTAGTTTTAATATTTGATTAAAATAAATTTTAGGATCTTTACTTTGTGGGGGAATACACATGGTGCCAATAATATTTAATCTTAATAATTTACAACTTTTATAAAATGACTCCAATTCATTAGGGGGAATTCCAGATTTTTGGATTTCGTCTCCTAAATTAATTTGAATAAAAAGTTTAGTGTTTTTATTATTTTTATTTATTTCATTAGATAGTTTATTAGCAAGCTTCAAATTATCTAATGAATGTATATAATCAAACAATTCAACTGCGATTTTAACTTTATTTGTTTGTAATTTTCCTAATAAATGCAAACCAACATTTAGATATTTTTTTTTTAATTCTGGCCATTTCAATTGTGCTTCCTGAACTTTGTTCTCACCAAAATCAAGATGACCAAAATCTAACAATGGTAATATATCATCTTTATTAAAAGTTTTTGAAACAGCTATAATTTTTGGATCGTATTTGTTAATATTAAGAAAATTAATTTTTTTCTTAATATTACTTTGAATTTCAATTAAATTACTTAAATTATTATGCATAACAAAAAACTAAAACAATATTTTTTTATAAATAAATTTGATTATTCTCATTTTATTAACTTAGATAAAAATATATCTTTTATATGGAGAAATAAAGATAAAGAAATAGAGTTAAAAAACCTTATTAAATTAAAGAATTTTTGTAAAAAAAATAATAGAAAGTTCTTTATAAGTAATGACCTTAGTTTAGCAATTAAACTAGATGCTGATGGCCTTTATATTTCTTCCTATAATAAAAAACTCTATTTAAGAATATTTAATTCTAGAAGAAATTTTAAAGTTTTAGGGTCTGCACATAACTTTAAAGAAATCAAAACTAAAGAACTTCAAAGAGTTAACGAAATTTTTCTATCACCATTATTTAAAAAAAAAAATATTTTACCTCTTAATGTATGTAAGTATTTAAATCTAAAAAAACTAACCCTAAAAGAAGATATCTCTTTGGGTGGTATAAATGAAAAGAATATTAAAAAATTAAGATTAATTAATCCTTTTGGATTTGCTGCTATAAATTATTTCAAACAAAAAAAAGGCCTCTAAAAATTAGAGGCCTTTTTAAAAAATTAAATGTGTTTAATTAAAACGCAAATGATGCATTTAAGAAAGTAGCTTCTGCATCATTATTAGCAGTACCACTTCCATGCTCAACATCGTTAAAACCACCAGCTAGAGTTATAGATCCCATTGTGTAAGATGCCATAAAACCAGTGTTTTTCTCGTCTTGTCCCGCAGTGTCAATATCAACTTTTTGTTGACCAGCAGATACTGAAAGGTTTTCATTTATTGCTACAGAAATACCGAAGTGAGTTGCACTTTGATCATTTGTACCAGTTGAATCATAATCAATATCAGTTTTTTGGTAACCTACTGTAACTGATCCTGCAGTGTATTTAACACCGTAAGTATCATTTTCAGCAACACCACCATCATCCATTCTACCAGCTACAAGAGTTAAGCCGTCCATCGCATCAGAATATGTTAAGCCGATTGATTGTTCAGCATCTTGATGTGCTGTAGAGTTTTTTGGGTTGTAACCAATGTTGACACCTAGACCCATCATATCTACTTTGTAACCCCACATACTAGTTGTATTTCTTCCTGATGTAGTAGCTAAACCGTTATCAACGGCACCACCTGATTCATTAGCAAGTTCATAAACTGGTGTTACAGCATTTGGAACGATATCTTTAACTGCATCAACTCCACCTGCATTTACTGAGTTACCTGAGAACGTAATAGTTCCACTATCACCCATTCCAAGAGTTAGTTTGTAATCATCATAATTACCACCATCTAACTCATAACTTACGCCAGCAGTCATACCATTATCTAAATCACCTGATCCAGAAAAAGTTACACTGTCACCCATAGTATACGGGTTAGCGTCAGAAGTGGTGTTTATACCACTGTAGTTTAAAGATGCACCACCACTTACACTTAGTTCAGCTGCAAAAGCAGATGAAGCTACTAATGAAGTAGTTAGAGCAGTTAAACCAACTTTTCTTAGTTTGTTCATATTTACTCCTTGTTTTTATAATTAATTATAAACAGGCTAAAACTAACAAAAAAAATCTATATTTTTACTAGAATATTAATATTCTGGTAAAAAATACATTAGTGTTGCATAAATACATCACCAAAAAGTCAATAATTTCACTGAATTTTTGCATATTATGTATATTCTAATTTTAAAGGGTATATTTTGTGCTAAAAATTAAGATCTACAATTTAATATAAAAACTTCTATGAAAATTCTTCTTTATACATCTATTCTAATTATTTTTTTATCACAAAGTGCATGTGGACCATTAAAATATAAAAAAGTAAGTGCTAAGGATTATCCCCCTGATCCAAAAGAAAGAATCCAAAAAAATATGGAAGAAGGAAGAGGTTTTAGAATTATGGATGTTACAAAAAAAGGTGGTGGAAATTATGACTTTGCAAATTCCAATCCTCTTTGGAGAGCTACACTAGATACATTAGATTTTATGCCTTTAGTTTCTGCAAATTATAGTGGTGGGATAGTTATAACTGATTGGTATGCTGACAACAGTACATCTAATGAGTCAATTAAAATCACAGTAAGATTTTTAACTAATGAAATTAGATCAGATGCATTAGATGTGAATGTTTTTGTAAAAAAATGTTCTGATAAACAAACAAATTGTACAATTAATCAACAAAACAATGAGATTGTTGGCGAACTTACGTTAAATATATTGAAAAAAGCCTCACTCTATAAAGCAAAAGAAATAGAGAGATCTAAAAAAGAAAATCCCTACGTGATGTCAACGCCAAGTAATAAAAGAAGTAAAGACAAAAGTAAAAGCAAAGATTAACATTATTCATAAGTTGTGGAACGATATAATTTTAAGCTAATTGAAGATAAATGGCAAAAACATTGGGACAAAAGTAAAAAATTTTCATCAAAAAAAGATAAATCAAAAAAAAAATTCTATTGTTTGGAAATGTTTCCTTATCCATCTGGGAAAATTCATATGGGCCATGTAAGAAACTATACAATTGGGGATGTCCTTTCCCGTTACAAATCTTTACAAGGATATAATGTTTTACACCCAATGGGTTGGGACTCATTTGGGATGCCTGCTGAAAATGCAGCTAAACAAAATAATATAAATCCTAAAGATTGGACTGAGCAAAATATTAATATTATGAAAACTCAACTAAAAAAATTTGGACTATCAATTGATTGGGAGAGAGAAATCTCAACATGTTCTCCAGAATATTTTAAACATCAACAAAAACTTTTTCTTGAACTTTATGACAAAGGATTGGTCTATAGAAAAGAAAGCTATGTAAACTGGGACCCTGTAGATAGAACCGTTTTAGCTAATGAGCAAGTGATTGATGGAAAAGGTTGGAGATCTGGTGCAAATGTTGAGAGAAAAAAATTAAATCAATGGTTTTTTAAGATTTCTCATTTTTCAGAGGATCTTTTGAATGATCTTAAATTATTAAATAATTGGCCTGAAAAAGTTAAAACAATGCAAAAAAATTGGATTGGTAAGTCATATGGCTGTGAAATAGATTTTAAAGTTGACGGATCTAAAAATATTAAATCAATCAAGTGCTATACGACTAGACCAGACACTCTGTTTGGATTTTCATTTTTAGCTATTTCTGTAGACCACCCAGTTTCAAAGCACTATGAAGAGAATAAAGATTTTTTAAAATTCAAGGAAGAATGCTCTAAGAGTGGAACAACTGAGGAATCAATTGCTCAAGCAACAAAAATTGGTTTTAAAACTGAATTGATGGCTATCAATCCATTAAATCCATCGATAAAAGTTCCCGTATATTTTGCTAACTTTGTTTTAATGGATTATGGGTTTGGAGCTGTTTTTGGATGTCCTGCACATGACCAAAGGGATTTTGATTTTGCAAAAAAATATAATCTTAAAATTAAAACTGTCGTTAAACCAAATGATGAAGAAAATAACTTTGAAGTAAAAAATGAAGCTTACTCAGGATCGGGATCTTTAATTAATTCTGAATTTCTTAATGGTTTAACAGTTCCAGAGGAGTCAATTAAAAAAACAATTGAAGTTTTAGAGGAAAAAAAATTAGGGAAAAAAAAAATTAATTATCGTTTAAAAGATTGGGGAATATCTAGACAACGTTACTGGGGGTGCCCAATACCCATTGCTTATGATGAAAATAACAATGTGGTCAAAATTTCTGAAAAAGATTTACCAGTGAAACTTCCAGAAAATGTTAAGCTTACGACTAATGGTAATCCATTGGATTTAAATGACGAATGGAAAAATATAGTCATTAATGGAAAAAGACTAACCAGAGAAACCGATACATTGGATACTTTTGTTGACTCATCTTGGTATTATCTAAGATTTTGTTCAGCAAAAAAATCAGAAGTTCCATTCGATAAAGATGATATTGATTATTGGATGCCAGTTGATCAGTATATTGGGGGTGTAGAACATGCAATACTTCATTTGTTATATTCACGTTTCTTTATGAGAGCAATAAGTTTAAATAATCAAGTAATTAAATTAAAAGAACCTTTTAAAGGTCTGTTCACACAGGGTATGGTATGCCACGAAACTTACAAAGATCTCAAAAATAATTGGTTAAGTCCTGATGAAGTTTTTACAAATAATGGAAAAGAATATTTTATTAAAAATAACCCTTTAGAGAAGGTTAAAGTTGGACCATCTGAGTCAATGTCTAAATCAAAAAAAAATACGATTGATCCCGAAAGCATAATAAATAAATATGGGGCTGATCCAGTGAGGTTTTTTATATTAGCAGACAGCCCACCTGAAAAAGATATTCAATGGTCTGAAAATGGAATGTTATCAGCATATAAATTTATTCAAAAATTTTGGTTACTTAATAATCAGATTTCAGAAATCTTTAATAAAGATATATGTAATAAAAGTGAGGAGCTAGAAGCATTTACAAATCAAACAATCAATAAAATTAATTTAGCACTAGAAAAATTTAGATATAATGTAATTATAGCAATATACCATGAAATCTATACTTTTTTTAAAAAACAAATTGATAAAAACAAAAATTACAACAATTTAAAAAATTGTTATCAAAAAATTCTTATACTTTTAATGCCAGTTATTCCTCATATCAGCAACGAATGTTTGGATGGGCTGAATATCAAAGATGATATTAAATGGCCAGTGCTAAATAAAAAATATTTAATTGAAAGTGAAAGCGAAATTGTAATACAGATCAATGGGAAAAAAAGAAGTAATGTTAAAGTTAAAAAAGAATGCACTGAAAAAGAGTTATTACAACTAGTTCATGAATTAAAATTAGTAGAAAAATACACTAAAGAAAAATAAATAATTAAAACAATATATGTTAAAAATAGACTAATAAATTATATAATTAAATAATGAAAAAAAAAACTCTATTACTACTATTATTTTTTATTTTTAATGGCTGTGGTTATCAACCGATGTATGTAACAAAGGATTTGAACGACCTTGTATTTAAAAATATTACTTTAATAGGAAATAAAAATATTAATAGAAAAATTATTAATTCTCTGGGAGTTAAAAAGGATGAATTTTTAAAAAATGATAATGAGCTTTTGATTGAAAGTAAAATAATAATTGAGGAAACTTCAAAAAACTCCAAAGGACAGGTGACATCTTATAAAACTATAGGTAATATAAAATTAATAATTAAAGAAAATAATAAAATTATTAAAAATAAAAATTTTATTCAAGATTTCACATACAGCAATCGTGAGAATAAATTTGAATTAGTTGAATATCAAAGTGAAATTGAAAATAATATTATTAACAAAATAATAGAAGAGATAATTATTTTCATTAATCTATAAATGATTATTAAATTCTACGATTTAAAAAAAAATTTAAATGAAAAAATTAACTTTTTTTTATTATATGGTAATAATATTGGTTTAATTGAAGAAATAATTGAGACTACATTAAAACCAGCCTTTTCTAAAAATATCTCATATTATGAAGAAGAAAAAGTTCTTAACAATTTTGATAATTTTAAAGAAGAAATTTTAAATAAATCGTTTTTTGAAGATAATAAATTAATAATAATAAATAGAGTCACAAATAAAATTTTGGATATTATTGAAGAATTAATAGATAAAGATATTCAAGACGTAAAAATTATTTTTATTACCAAAAATTTAGAAAAAAAATCAAAATTAAGGAATTTTTTTGAAAAAAATAACAAAACTATAATTTCTGCTTTTTATGAAGATAACAATCAAACACTTGTAATGATCGCCAAAAAATTTTTCCAGGAAAGAAATATTAAGATATCAACACAAAATATAAACATTATTGTTGAAAGAGCTAAAGGAAATAGAATTAATTTAAAAAACGAACTAGAAAAAATATCGAGCTTTAGTGAAAACAAGGAAACAATTACAGCTTCGGATATAATTCAGCTAACTAACTTGGCTGAAAATTATAATATTTCTGAACTAGTTGATCAATGCCTCGCGAAGAATAAAAAGAAAACAATGAATATACTCAACGAAAATAATTCTTCAATTGAGGATAATATTCAAATTCTCAAAACATTTTTATATAAGTTAAAAAGGTTAAAAAATTTAAAAAAAGAAATTGAAATTAAAAAAAATCAAGAACTTGTTCTATCTGCTCACAAACCTCCAATTTTTTGGAAAGATAAAGACATAATCAAACTTCAGCTTAAAATATGGTCCTCTGAAGAATTACAAAAGTCTATTCAAGAAATAAACGATATAGAATTATTAGTTAAAAAAAATTCCCAAGTATCGAATTATATAACAAATAATTTTATTTTAGAAAAATTAGAAAATTCTAATAATAAGACTTGAGAATTTCTATAATTTTATTTAATTGACTCATTTCTTTGTAAGTAAATGTAATTGTACCTTTGTTTTTTTTGTCATTTTTAATAACGACATTAAGCCCAACTTTATTAGAAAGTGAATTTTCTAATTCTCTAATATTTGGATCTATTTTTTTGTTATGGATTTTATTTGGATTTTTTACAATTTTTACTAAATTTTCAGTTTGTCTTACAGAAAGTCTTTTGTTTATAATTTTTTCTATAATTAATTCAATATTATCTAACCCTATTAAAACTTTTGCATGACCAAAAGTTATTTTTTTTTCAATAATCATTGATAAAACTTTTTTTGGCAAATTTAAAAGTCTTAAACTATTGGTTATATGAGTTCTGCTTTTTCCAATGAATTTTGAAACTTTTTCTTGATCATAACCAAATTCATCAATAAGCTTTTTATATCCCTCTGCCTCTTCCACTGGATTTAAATCCGTCCTTTGTACATTTTCAACTATAGCAAATTCAAGCGCTTTAAGATTATCAGCATCAATAATTACTGCTGGCACTTCATGTAAACCCGCTGCTTGTGCTGCTTGCCATCTTCTTTCTCCAGCTATTAACTCAAATTTTTCACTATCTTCATTAATTTTTCTCACTACAAGGGGTTGAATAATTCCTCTTTCCTTGATTGAACTAATTAATTCTTCCAAATTAACTTTATCAAAATTTTTTCGTGGTTGATATCTATTAGGAATTATAGAGCTGATTGAAATTTTATTATTGACTACTTTCGCATCAGAGTCCCCTATTAATGAAGACAAACCTCTTCCTAATCCCTTTTTGTTTTTAAATGGGTTCACTAGGCAGCACTCTCTGTTGAATTATCTTGATTTAAAAATTCATCTGTAAAGTTGAAATAAGCCTTACTACCAGAACATAATTTATCATACATTAAAACTGGAACACCATGAGATGGTGCTTCTGACAATCTAACATTTCTAGGAACAACAGAAGTATAAACTTTTTCTTTAAAATAATTTCTTGCTTCATCTTCGACTTCTGAAGACAGCTTATTTCTTTTATCATACATTGTTAATAGTATGCCTCTTATATCTAATGAAGGGTTTAAATTTTTTTTAACTCTTTCAATTGTTTTTATAAGTTGTGTAAGACCCTCCAATGCAAAGAATTCTGTTTGAAGAGGCACTAAAAGTGCATCAGAGGCTACAAGCGCCATAATAGTAAGTAAACTGAGCGATGGAGGACAGTCAATTAGCACAAAATCATATAATGATCTAGAAGTGTTTAAAATAGAGGCTAATTCGTCCTTTAATTTGAATGCTCTTCTGCTATCTCCAGCTGTTTCAACCTCTAGACCAGATAAATCTACATTTGAAGTAATCAAACTCAAATTTTCAAACTTAGTATCATTAATGACCTCAGATATTTTTTTATTTCCATTAAGAACATTGTAAATAGTTTTGTCAGATTCAGTTATATTGGAAAAGCCTAATCCAGTTGTTGCATTTCCCTGTGGATCAAGGTCAATAACTAAAATTTTTTTTCCTTTAATTGAGAGACCCGCTGCAAGATTAATTACAGTTGTGGTTTTACCAACCCCACCCTTTTGATTTATCACAGAAATAATTTGCATTTAATTTTTTTTTAATTTCTTTTTAATTTTTCTTATATCTAGCAAAAAAGATTCTTTACTAGTTAAACTTTTTTTTTCTGTATATTCTAGATCCCAGTCTTTTAAAGACTCATGAAAAATTTTTTTTCCATTTTTACCCATAAACAAAATCAAATTTTTAAAACTTGAAAAATTTTCATAAACTAAATTTAAAACTATCGGCATTGGTTTAAAAGCTCTAGACATTATAGTTCCAGTTTCTAACTTTTTCATTTCAAAAATATTTTTTTGGACTACCTCTGTTTTCAATTTTAACTTTTTTGAAACTTCTCTCAAAAAATGACTTTTATGATAACTTTTTTCATATAAATTTACTTTTAGGTCTTTTCTTATGTTTTTAAGAATAATTGCAATAATAATACCGGGCATACCAGATCCTGAGCCTAAATCTGTAGTTGTATTATAATTAAAATTAATAAAATCAATAATTTGTGCTGAATCTATGATATGTCTATTAATAATTGTTTTTTTTTCAATATTTTTATCACTAATTAGATTAATTTCCTTATTTTTTTTTAAAATCATAGAAATATAGTCCTCAAAATCCAAATATGTTTCACGTGGAACATTTAGATTTTTAAGTGCCGAATAATAATTAATTATTTCTTGTTCCATTAAGCTATATGCTTAATAGACTTTCTTTTGACATGTGACAACAAAATATATACTGCTGCAGGAGTTATTCCATCGATTCTTAGAGCTTGTCCCATTGTTTCTGGTTTAATTTGCTTAAATTTAGCTTTTACTTCGTTAGAAAGACCTGAAAATTGGTCATAATCAATATTTTTAGGAATTAACAGATTTTCATCCCTTTTAAAGGCTAAAATATCGGCTTTTTGTTTTTTTAAATAGCCTTTGTAATGAGAGTTTATCTCTATCTGCTCATCTATTTCAGTTCCATAATTTTTGATCTCTGGCCATATTTTTCTAATTTTACTCATATTAACGCCTTTATATGTAAGAAGCTCTGTCGTAGACCTAAAAATACCATCTTTTGCTATTTTTATACCATATCTTTCTGCTTTTGAAGGTGATATATTTAAATTAGACATTTGGATGGATATTTTTGATAATTTATCATATTTATCTTCAAATAAAAGCTTTCTGGAATTTCTGATTAATCCAATATTAATTCCTTTTTGAGACAGTCTTAAATCAGCATTATCTGCTCTAAGGCTCAATCTATATTCCGCTCTTGATGTAAACATTCTGTAAGGTTCAGCTACCCCTTTAGTGACAAGATCATCGATCATTACTCCTATGTATGCATCAGATCTATCCAATATAAAGGGTTCTAAATTTTTAAAGGATAGGGCAGCATTAATACCAGCAACTAAACCTTGAGCTGCGGCTTCCTCATAGCCTGTTGTTCCATTTATTTGTCCAGCTAGGTAAAGATTTTTAATTTTCTTAGTTTCGAGAGTTAAAAGAAGTTCTTTGGGGTCGATATAATCATACTCAATAGCATATCCGGGTCTTATAATCTTAACATTTTCTAAACCATTGATATTGTTAAGTATTTCATGTTGAACATTCT
>MDTB01101318.1_pt1 | contig 15818 bp, 14 predicted proteins | sample 811161 | NCBI WGS metagenome assembly MDTB01 (sample SAMN05326650, study PRJNA326480) | marine metagenome | isolation source: seawater | place: Mediterranean Sea | collected 2009 | reverse complement strand
TCAAATAAGAAAGCTTATATAAAAGCTGTCGGATGTGTAACTTTCTTGCGGGTCCTTGCACTTTTTTCGTTTATAAGCGTCTTAAACCTTTTTGTTATTCATGATCTTGACGATTTTTTAAGGTTAAGAATTAAAGTTCTAACGTCTTTTTTGCTTTTTTTCAGTAAGAAAATCTCCAAGAATAAGGCCTTTAAATTTTGTTTTTTTCTGATTATTTATTGTATATTATTCTATAATCTTGATACATAACCTTTAGGGATTATTTAGAAAAGCTGTAAACTGGCTACATGAGAGCCAACAAGTGTCTTAAAACTTAGCCCTAGGGAATTTCATGGTAAGTGATTCAAAACCTTACAATACAATATTATTGCTTACGTCGGCTGTTTTGATGAATAGTGTCGCAGGATTACTGTATGTTTGGAGTTTATTTATTTTGCCGATAGAAGATGCCTTGAACATTGGTAGGGCATCTACAGGTTTAATTTCTTCAATTTCATTGATTTGTTTTACTTTAGGTGTTTCATTTTTAGCAAGCATCGTTGAACGAATTGGCAGAGTGTCTCTTGCCATCTCGTCTTTTTGTTTAATTTCTTTTGGGCATCTCCTTTTCGGGTTGTTCCCGTCCTGGTCAACGTTAATAATCGGATATGGAGCCTGTTTTGGTTTTGGGTCAGGTTTGGCCTACGGATTTGCTTTACATATTGTTGCCTCATTACCGAGTAGAATCAGAGCCATGTCTATTGGCCTTGCAATGGGATCCTTTGCTTTAAGCGGGATTATGCTTCCATTATTCTTGGATGATTGGATAGCTATCACTGACTCAGACGCTGCTTTTCTTAGGATAGGACTAGTTGTTTTAGTTGTCGGTCTACTTTGCGTAGGGATTTTAGTAAGAGGAATTTCGTTTTTTCAGCGCATCAAAGAAACCAACAGTACTGTTTCAAAGAGGATTTTTACAGACAAGCCATTTTTAATTCTGTCAGTGATTTTTTTTCTATTGTGCTTTACGGGGCTAGCTGTAGTATCGCAGGCGGCTGCCATGGGCGCTGCTGCAGGTATCGCTGCCGCCGGCTTGGCGACCACATCTTTGACTATCGGTTACCTCACGGGGTCTCTCTTGGGAGCATCTATTGCTCAAAGAATTGGTGAATTGTGGGTTATACTTTTAATGAGTGTTCTTTCGTTTTTTGGTGTAATGGCAATGTTAAGTGAGGCGCAGTTATTGATGTTTGCGGGTTCGGCTTTTATCGGTTTGACTTTTGGAGGCGTTGGCTCTGTGTTTCCTATGCTTATTGGACTTCGATATGGTTCCGAAAATATTTCTAGACTGTATGGTCGAATGATATTTGCTTATGGATTTGCGGGTTTGATCGCTCCGAGCGCTGCAGGGGTACTATTTGAAATCTGGAAAAGCTATTCACCAGCACTTTTGCTCTGCGCTATACTCACATTGGTTTCAGTTTTGGCGGCGTTTTGCTTGAATAAATTTTATAATAAGGTTTAGATAGTGTTAGGGTAAATAGTATCAAAATTGCGTAATTTTTTTTGTTTAAGCCTATTTAGATGCTTTTTGATTGTTTCGTATTTTTAAGTTTTATATTTTTAATTAAAATCGCTCTCTTACAAAACTGGATAATCTTGTTTACTTATGAAGCTCCTCCAAAAGCAGCGGTATGTTTTGGTCTGGCGAATTATTTTTATTTTTTTCAATCCAAACGGTCGATTACAAAAATGTAGCTCAAAAGACCCCCGGTTATTACAACGGTATATAGAATAAAAATTAAGGAAAATATCTCTCCTCCCAAATTCTCTTCAAACTGAGAGTAGATAAGGCTACCCAAAATTTGGAGAAACCCAGCACCACTTATAGCAAAAAGATTCATTAGTGTTACGCCACGGCCCATTAAATTACTTGGAAGAAAGCTTTTACCATGGGCTACGATAAGCGGAAATGACATACCAAAGAATCCGATGCAGATGAAGAAGAAAACCGATAGTGCGTAAGACAAGTGCGTTGCATATATCAGAATAAAAAATGATATTCCACAGACCAGGTTTCCGGAAAATACGACCCATTTTCGGGTTTTAAAGATTCTGTCTAATGGTCCATAACTAAAGATTCCCAAAATCATGGCGATACTCATTAGCATGCTGACGTGACTGATCTGCTCGGGTTTCGCATTGAATTTATTTTCCAAAAACGGTGCTAGCCATATTCCTCTCATTCCGCTAACTGGAGCATAGCAAGCAAAGATCATTGGAGAAATGATCCAGATTTGTTTTATTTTACACAAGGCTTTATAGCCCTGTAGCAGGGGTTCCGATTTGCGACTGGAAGCTGACGGTTTAATTGTAAGGAAAAGCACTATACCAATTACTAAAGTGAGAAATGAGATAATTGCGACCGATATCCGCCAGCCAAGAAGATCAATACTTAGTGCAAGGGGAATTGAGCCAATCAACAAGCCTAAAGAGCCTACTCCAGTTACTACCGAAGCCATGGTTGCAAAGTTTTTGGCGGGCAAATTATGAGAAAAAATAAAGTATGAAGCCATTAAAATGGGAGCACACCCAGCTCCTAACATGATCATAGCCACGTGAATATGGTACGAAGTCACTGAGACTGAGAACAAAGCTGCACCGCCCGCCGCTCCAAAAATTAGTAAAAAAGATGAAACGCCACGTGGGCCAAATTTATCAAGAGCCCAACCTACAGGTATTTGCATCGCTGAAAAAGTTAGAAACCATAGACCAAGAGAAAGTGCAAGGTCATCCGCCGAAATACTAAGTTCAGACATGAGATAGGGCGACAGAACAGTTAAAAAGCTTCTGTAGAATTGACTTAAGATGTAGGCTATTGATAAAGAAATAATTGCTGCAAACATAACCTGGAGTGTCTTTCATGATTGAGTTTGCTTGTTATTGACTCCATTACAAACCCTCTGACTCAAAGAAATCTATAAATTTATTTGCCCATATTTCACCGAATTCGACATAAAAACTTCCTTTGAGTAGAACTTTTTGAAAAGAGAAATAAAATGAATTGGTATCTAGCAGTTTATAATGACCATAGTCAAATGCTTCCCTAATGGCGGCTTCGCAGAAAATTTGATATTCATTGGCTTCACCATCAAAAAACTTTAAAAGAATAAAACTCATCACACCAACCCCAAATTCAAGTTGCGCTTTTTTATTCTCTAATAGTTTAGTAATAAATGATTTTTGTGAATTAATTTTTTTGTCACCTGAGGTTTCAATGCTGGGCGAATATTTTAATAGTAAAACTTCAACATTTTCGTTGAAAAAGCGTATTTTTTTGGCGCTCTCTGTTATCGCTTTTTTTGAATAACTTTTTGAATTAAGCATTAATTAAAGTTTCCTTTTTAAAAGATTAGAGCATTTTTATTTCAAGACGAATGCACTAGATGAAATGTTGATTTAGCTAGAAAGTCTGATTAGCGTAGTAATATAAGTCAATAAGAAGGCCATCGTTTTTTCTGGGCGGATGTAAATTTTGTTCTATCTATTTTGTCATATGAGTTCATTAGCACTAATCCTATTATTTCCAGAGACTAAGGTTAAGCAGACTTGTAATCAAAATTTTGAGTAATACTCGTCAAAGTTCCAGTATGGTACTCCAATATCAAAGGATAAAGTTATTCTTAATTTTTCGCTAGGCAAAAAAACAGCAGGTCGATGGTTTCAGCTCATGAGTATCATCTTTTGTAAAGAATTAGTTTGTCTTCAACTGTCATAGCCAATATCAATCGGGGAAAAAAATGAAATCATCTGAGTGGATAAATCGTCTGTCTGAGGTTAATAATCCGCCGCCTACTTATCTTTACAGTTTTATAGGGTGGGCGCTAAATGGAAGTTTTTCGGTTTTATTGATAACTGGAGCAGCCTCGATCTTGACTGGAGCAATTGAAGTTTTATCAGCTGTATTTCTTGGGTTGCTGATTGACGCAGCTTTAGCGTCATCGATAGAGAGTCCGCTTTATCAGCAGTTGTGGTTACCAATCGTTGGGGTAATTTTTTTCCTTGTTTTGAGGCCGTTAGCAATTGGCTTTTCTTCATATATGCAATCTGTGGTTGTGGCGCCAAACGTATTTCATCTTACGTTGTCAAGATTACATAGATGGACATTAGGGCAATCAACAAGGTTTTTTGAGAATGACTTTGCTGGTAGGATCGCTCAAAAAGAAATGCAGACGGCCCGTGCAATAACAGATGTTGTAGTGGATGTATTTCAAACAGTTTTATTTGCGCTAGCATCTGTTAGCGGTGCAATTTTAATGTTGACATCAATTAATGTCTCTCTAGCTATAGCTTTACTTGTTTGGCTATTGATTTACCTTTTATTAATACGTTTTTTTATGCCTCTGATAAGGAGACGGTCAGCTGAAAGAGCTGGTGCAAGAGCCTCAGTCACCGGTCAGATAGTCGATACCGTAACAAATATAAAAACTGTTAAATTGTTCGCGCACGACAAGCATGAAGATCGCGCAGCTTTAAATTCGATGGATGGTTTTCGCAAGGCATCTGTTGATTATGGTAGAATTTCTGCTTGGTTTCGTTTTAGTTTGAATGGCTTGGCGGGAGGTTTACCTGTTATAATGGTTGGTGGTAGCGTGTTGTTTTGGGACGCAGGCGAAGTTACAGCCGGTGAGATTGCAGCAATTGGTGCAATTTCGCTGAGGCTTGCACAAATGACTGGATGGGTTAGCTATACGTTGATGACGCTTTACGCAAATCTCGGTGAAATAGAGGACGGTATAAGCACTTTAACACCTCCACATGATCTGATAGATTTACCAAACTCAAAATCATTAGTAATTAATTCTGGTAGAATAGATTTTGAGGATATAAGATTTACTTACGATCGTGGAATTGCTGGTGTTAATGATATTTCCTTAACTTTAAAAGCAGGTGAAAAAGTAGGAATTGTAGGCGCCTCAGGCGCTGGAAAATCAACGCTAGTTTCACTGCTTTTACGTTTATACGATCCAGAAACAGGTTCTGTAAAAATTGATGGGCAAGATCTTAGAGGGGTAACTCAAGAAAGTCTTCGTCGTCAGATTGGGATGGTTACTCAAGAGACAGCGCTATTTAATCGCTCGGCTAGAGACAACATTCTATATGGAAAATCAAACGCAGCTGAAGAGGAGTTGATTGATGCTGCAAAGCAGGCTGAAGCTCATGAGTTTATTTTAGACTTAAAAGATAACTATGGTCGGGAGGGTTACCAGGCGCATCTGGGTGAGCAGGGAGTTAAACTTTCTGGAGGACAGAGACAACGCATAGCTTTAGCCAGGGCAATTTTAAAGGATGCTCCCATTTTAGTTTTAGACGAAGCCACTAGCGCCTTAGACAGCGAAGTAGAGTCCGCAATCCAGTCCGCACTTGAAAGAGTGATGCAGGGTAAAACTGTTTTAGCAATAGCCCACCGGCTGTCGACTTTAAGTAAAATGGATAAAATTATTGTTATCGATAAAGGTAGAATTAAAGAGGAAGGCAGTCACCAACAATTACTCGATCTTGAAGGGTTATATTTTAGTTATTGGAAACGTCAATCAGGGGGTTTTATTGAAACCAGGGTTGCAGCAGAATAATTTTTTTGCGAATTCGTAAAATTGATCTCGAAAACAAATTTTTTGATCCAAGTATAGTTATAGTTGCTAATGTTAGTGGACATTTTGGTTTTCAGAGCTAAGTAAATTGTATTGGATCTACTTTCTTACCTCTCTATGTTGCAAGGTATAGGTATCACAAAGGAGACTGTTATAATTTTGGAGAACGATACATGTTTAGCACTATTTTTAAAAGCCCGAATGTTATAAAAAAGATATCATCGAATATTCCTGAGTTCTGTCTCAGTCACTGGCTTTTGAGAATTCCTCTTGCCATAGTTTTTATCCAGCAAGGTCTATCTAAATTTCCGGTGTCAGTTGAGGATGCCGAGTCGTACGGCCTGCCGTTCTTAGTTTGGTGGATTGTTAGTTACGGTGAGCTGGGCGCCGGTGTTGGACTTCTGATTGGTGGCCTAGTGTTAGGTAGAACCGTATCCTCAGAGTTCGGTGATCTTTTCACTCGTTTTTCAGGCATTACGATTTGTTCTATTGCTACTGGAGTGATTTGGCTTGGTGAACCAGAGAGTTTTATTGATGTACTCTTATATGATAACCTGCACGTTTTTTTATGGGTAGGTGGGCTTTATTTTGGTCTTAGAGGAAACAGAGTATAATCATATTATTAGTCGTTCCTGCGGGATTAATATAGTCTTTAGTGGGAGTGTTGATAGTTGGCGAACTTGGTTTCCCTTTAAAGAGATAAATACTTATCATAGCTAAAAAAATGTAAATTTATTTAAAAAGTGTAAGTATAGTATTAGTAGCAGGCAGGATTGTACTAGAATGTGCTGTGTAAGCTGCGAGACTAAAGTCCTCGAGATTTAATGCTTCATGAAAATATAATGAACTATGATATTACTAAAATGGTGTGATAAAAGCTCGAAACATAAGGGAGAGAAATATGAAAAAATTAGGTTTAGCGGCTTTCGGACTTGCTGTAGGATTGTCCATCACTAGTTCGATTAGTGCTACAGAGTTAACAATAGCCATTGTAAATAATGGTCACATGATCAATATGCAAAAAGTGGCTGAAGCATATACAGAGAAGACTGGGGTTAAATTGAATTGGGTTTCTTTGGAAGAGGGAGTCCTTCGTGAACAAGTAACATCAGACACAGCTACTGGTGGTGGTCAGTATGATATTATCAATATTGGGATGCAAGAAGCTCCAATTTGGGGTGCTGCTGGTTGGATAGAGCCGCTGGAGTTTGGAAGTTCTTACGACGTAAATGATATGTTGCCGGCTATTCGTAACGGTCTTTCGCACCAAGGTACATTATATGCTGCTCCGTTTTATGGTGAATCTTCAATGGTGATGTATAGAAAAGATTTGACTGATGCGGCTGGTGTCTCAATAAAGGATAACGATGCATGGGGTAATATTAGAGCTGCCGCTAAGGCGATTCATAACCCATCAGAGGGTATCTATGGCGCTTGTTTGAGAGGCAAACCCGGGTGGGGGGATAATATGGCCTTCATTACAACTGTAGTTAATTCTTTTGGTGGTGCGTGGTTTGACAAGGATATGCGTCCAACTATAAATTCTGCTGAGTGGGAAGCAGCCATAAACTTTTATGTAGACCTTCTTGGAAATTATGGACCTCCTGGGTCGGAAGGAAATTCTTTTAACGAAATTCTTGCGTTGTATAACGAAGGAAAATGTGGAATGTGGATAGACGCAACTATCGCCGCATCTTTTCTAAAGGTTGATGGGGTGGCATACGCTCAATCGCCTAACGCTACCAATCCAGTTGGTGCAAATTGGTTGTGGGCTTGGGCAATGGCAGTTCCAGCAGGTTCGCCTAATGCTGACGAATCTAAGAAGTTTATAGAGTGGGCTACTTCAAAGGATTATATAAAAGCTGTTGCAAATCATCCAGAATTTGGCTGGGGTTCGGTTCCGACCGGTACTCGTGCTTCCACTTATGCTTATCCTGAATTTCAAGCCGTTGCCGGCTTCGCATCAGCCGAGATGGCAGCAATTGAGTCAGCCGCTCCTGAAGCGACTGATATGAAACCATACGTGGGTGTACAATTTGCCGCCATCCCTGAATTTCCAGAAGTTGGGATTGCAGTAGCACAGGAAATGGCCGCTGCTCTGTCTGGAGCCAAATCAGTTTCAGAGGCTTTGAAATCTTCCCAAGCTGCAGCAGATGCGATAATGTCTGAAGCAGGTTATTATTAAGTCTAAATACAGTCAGTCAAGCGCTCGGGAGAAATATCCGAGCGCTACTATATGAACCGATATCTTATTTTGGAATTACATGCGGTATCTATTGTAATATCAATTTTTACTTAGATACTTTATTCATATTAAGGTAAACTATAGACATGTCGACTGTTCGAGGATAACAGGCAGATGACTGAGAGATTTTTGCCGAGATTATTGCAGGCTCCAGCGATAATTTTACTTCTATTTTGGATGCTTATTCCATTAGGGATGACCTTGCTCTTCTCTTTTATAAGATATGTTTTGAGCAGCTTAAGGCATCCCGAATGGACTTCTCCAAGTTTAAGTAATTGGAGGGGTTTAGGTAATTACCAGTATGTTTTATTTAATGCGAAAGACTTTTGGCTAGCCGTTCAAAATAGCGTTTTTATCGTCAGCTCTGTAATATTTGTCACAATAGTGCTTGGTATAGCAGTCGCAGTTCTAGTAAACCGACCTCTTTTTGGCAGAGATATTGCGCGAGTACTACTAATATCGCCGTTTTTTATAATGCCTGCAGTAAATGCAGTATTATGGATAAACATGATACTAGACCCTGTATTGGGCTTAAATGGCGTAGTTGTTCATGGTTTAAATAGTTTGGTGATTAATCTACAAGCGTACCCTTTGGTTGGACATTTTTTTTCCTTGTGGCCTGGCATTGAGCCTATTTCTTTTCGTGCGACTCAAACGTCTGCATATGCCGTGATAATTATGGTATCTTGGCAATGGACTCCTTTCGCAATTTTAATATTCTTAACTTCGCTGCAATCAGAGGATCAACAACAGAGAGAAGCTGCTATTCTGGACGGAGCAAGCAAATGGTCACAATTTCGGAACCTAACTTTACCGCATTTGTCCCGGCCAATTGCTATAGTTGTAATGATTCAAGCTATCTTTCACTTATCACTATACGCAGAGATCGAAATTGTGAGCAGAGGAAACGGGAATAAAAACTTACCATATTTAATTGGTGAGTTTTCTGCAAACAATATTGGTGCTGCTAGCGCAACTGGAATATTTGCTGTAATTCTTGCAAATTTAATTGCAATCTTTCTTTTGCGATTAGTTGGTAGAAGTCTTATGGATTAGGAATTATGAAATGGTAGGAGCTTTCACGAACGCCAAGATTAGATATTTATTTTTTTCGATTACAGCTTGGATAACTGCTATAATCTTTTTCTTTCCAATTTTCTGGTTGGCGCTTACAAGTTTTAAAACAGATGCTGATGCCGTGAAACCAGAATTTTTGTTTTTTTTTACGCCGACACTAGAAAATTATTTTAATATGACTGAAAACTATAACTACTGGCGTTTTGCAACTAACTCACTTATTACATCATTTTTTGCTACCGCTTTTACTCTTTTCGTGGGGATTCCTGCAGCCTATTCATTTGCTTTTAATCCTAGTAGAAGAACAAAAGATATTCTTATCTGGATGCTTTCTACAAAAATGTTACCAGCGGCGGCAGTTTTATATCCTATGACTTTTCTCACCAAGAATATATTGGGTGTTTTCGATACTCATTTTCTAATAATTTTTGTACTTAGCATGGTTAACTTACCAATCGTTATTTGGATGCTGTTTACATATTTTAAAGAAATTCCAAAGGAAATTATTGAAGCAGGAAAAATGGACGGCGCAAGCATTTTTTCGGAAATAAAATCTATCGTGCTTCCACTCGCCTGGGGAGGTTTAGCTTCGACCGCATTACTCTGCTTTATCTTTTGCTGGAATGAAGCCTATTGGACTGTACGACTTACCACCACTGATGCAGCAACTTTGTCAAAGTTGATTGAAGGTAATAGGGCACCAGAGGGATTATTTTTTGGTCGCTTAGCGGCCGTTTCTACGGCTGCTGTCGGTCCAATAATTGTGTTGGGTTGGTTTTGTCAAAGACAGTTGGTTCAAGGGCTTACTTTTGGAGCGGTAAAATGAACGAATTTGATAAAACTATAATAGATCTATCGGATAAGATTTGTCTGGTTACCGGCGCAAACGGTGGTATTGGCTCTGTTACTGCGGATTACTTTGCGTCAGCAGGGGCTACAGTTTTAGCGACAGATCTTCAAAAAGATTTTTCTGGAAAATCTTTGAGCCATTATAGATCGTTTGATTTATCTTTAACCGATCAGTTACAAGAGTGCGCATCTTGGATTAAAGAAATCAAGCCGGATATTTTATTTAATAATGCAGGGATATTTGATATGGGTTCTGTTTTAGATGCGGATCTTGAGCAGTTCGATAAATTGTTTAATTTGAATGTTCGAGCAATGTTTTTTGTTTTGCAAGCAGCTGCTAAATCTATGGTTGAGAATAATAAAGCAGGATCGATAATCAATATTGCTAGTCAGGCAGGGCATAGAGGTGAAGCACTTGTAGCTCATTATTGTGCTAGTAAAGCTGCAGTAATAAGTTATACGCAATCCGCTGCTCTTGCTCTTGCTAAATATAAGATTAGGGTAAATGCTATATCTCCAGGCGTGATTGATACTCCGATGTGGGATCATGTTGATAGCCTTTTTGCTAAGTTTGAAAGTAAGCAGCCTGGGCAAAAAAAAATTGAAGTTGGACAGGAAGTTCCACTTGGACGCATGGGGTTGCCTAAAGACGTAGCGCGTGTGGCAATATTTTTGGCGAGTAACCAATCCGAGTATGTTACTGCACAGACTTTAAGCGTTGACGGTGGAAATGTATTAAGGTAGGTGAAACTGTGTCAAATTTAACACCACAATTTGAGTTTGTTGATCGAGCCGAGAAATCTATTCGGTATCTTGAGCATGGTTGGCCAACTGAGTTATGCCGCTGGCATAGTCACGAGGAGTATGAATTACACCTTATTTTGGCCACTCAAGGCAAGGTCTTTGTGGGAGACTATATTGGCGAATTTGGTCCTGGTGCTATGTTTTTAACTGGGCCTAACTTACCTCATAATTGGGTAACGGGTGATTTCGGATCACAAGAAAAAGTTTGTATTCGCGATATGTTGGTTCAATTTAGCTACGAAAGTATAAGTTACCTTCAAAAGGCCTTCCCTGAATTTTGTGAAATTGATAATTTATTGCATCGGTCTAACGCTGGACTAGAGTTTATCGAATTTGACATGGACCATGCTATAAGTAATCTTAAAGCCATCAGAGATGCACAGGGAGCAGAGCGTATACTCAAATTTTTATCTTTTTTGCTTACTCTGAAAGAACACCCTTATCAAAAACAGCTTTCTGTTTCAGATGTCTCATATCCAAATTTTAAAGCAAAAAAGTCAAGCGTTTCTGGTGTGATAGATCACATAACTAAAAATTTTTCAGAGGATATTAATTTGGAAAATGCCGCTCGAATGTCACATATGAGCCCAACGGCTTTTGCAAGGAATTTTCAAAAAATGACAGGAAGCCGATTTACTGAATTTGTCATACGTGTTCGTATAGGTCAAGCTTGCCTTATGCTTCATGCCACTGAGCAAAATATTTCTACTATTTGTCATGAGGTAGGCTTTAAGAATCTGGCAAATTTCAATAGGCATTTCCTACGGTTGAAAAACTTGACCCCATCTGGTTATCGGGAATCCATTAGATCTGATTTACAGGTTAAGAGAGTGGGCAAGAATGGCTGATCTATCACTCACAAAAACGACTTATGATCGCAACTCGTGCGAAATAGGCGTAGTTCATCTGGGTTATGGCGCTTTTCATAGGGCTCACCAAGCTGTATATTTTGATGATATGATGGAAAAATCGGGCGATACAAGGTGGGGTATTGCAGCAGTAAACCTGAGAGCATCTGAATCCGACACATTTCGAGACTTTGCTAATACAAATGGAGGTCGTGGTTATTTGTTGAAATCTATTTCATCGGATGGGACTTTTCGTTTTCGTTCTGTCAGATCGCATTTAAAATTTGTTGACGCAGCAATAAATGCTGAGGAGGCCTATGAGCTATTCGCTTTGCCAAATGTGTCGATAGTTACCATAACAGTCACCGAGAGTGGATATTATTTTGATAGTAATTGGTCTTTGAATATTCAAGATCCACACATTAAAGCAGGTATAGATGGGGAGGGATCTGGGACTATATACGAATTTTTAACTCTGGCTTTGGCAAAAAGAGCGAAGGATTTGGACAAACCGATTGCCCTTTTAAGCTGCGACAATATACGTAACAACGGTACAGTTTTAAAAAATGCCCTTTTAAAATATCTAAAAGAAAAAGGCTCAGTGCAACTGCGGCGTTGGGTGGAAAAAAATGTGACTTTTCCTTGTTCAATGGTTGATCGTATCACACCTAAAAGTACGGCCGAATTGAGTGAAGAAATTTCTATGATTTTCCCTGAGTATGCTGAGTCTCCAATACATTCAGAGCACTTCACTCAATGGGTACTGGAAGACAATTTTATCTCTCCAATGCATAACTTACTGCAGGCAGGGGTTCAAATTGTGTCTAACGTTGACCCATATGAGGAAGCAAAAATACGTATTTTAAATGGTGGACATACGGGATTAGCCTATTTGGGGGCATTAGCTGGATATAAAACTTTTGATGAGGCTATGTTAGACAAAAATCTTCGGAATCACTTTGATTGTTGGCAGATGAATGAGGTTTTGCCCGGGCTTGGTGAAAAGATACCATTCAACACCCATTCCTATCTTAAGCAAATTTCTGACAGATTCCAAAATGAGGGTATCTGTGATAGCCTTGAGAGGATCTGTATGGACGGTTATTCTAAAATGTCCATCTATATTAGACCGACTTTAGAATCCTGCTTGAAGAAGAATATTTTTCCGAGTGCCGGTTTTGATTGCGTAGCATCTTGGGTTATTTATGCTCGAAGGTCGAAAAGTGGTCATTGTAGCGTTCAATACCATGAACCTTTTTGGGAAAAGCTTGCTCCGATGATTGTGAAAGGTAACGAAGTCGAAATTTCTACAGATAAACAAATTTGGGGCGATCTTCCATCCAAATTCAACAGTTTTGTGCCTCGGATGGTTGATGCTATCAAAAAGATGGATAAGAAATGGCCCACGTAATTCTAAATAATGTTACCAAATTTTATGAGACGACCAAAGTGATTGAGAATGTTAGCATGAACGTCACTAGTGGTGAATTTGTCGTATTTGTTGGACCATCAGGTTGCGGTAAATCTACTCTTTTAAGAATGATTGCTGGTCTTGAGTTGGTCTCTGACGGTATAATTAACATAGGAGGAAAAATTGTAAATGACGTTGCTCCAGCAAAAAGAGGCGTTGCAATGGTATTTCAGACCTATGCGTTATATCCTCATATGACTGTCTTCAATAATATGGCTTTTGGCCTAAAGCAGGTTCGAACACCAATGCAGGAAATTAGGAAGAGGGTTCAGGCCGCGGCTGAGATTCTTGATATTGTACCTTTATTAAAACGTACACCACGAGCTTTGTCTGGCGGGCAACGTCAAAGAGTTGCTATTGGTAGAGCAATAGTACGAAAACCTAAAGTGTTTCTTTTTGATGAGCCTTTGTCAAATCTTGATGCTGCCCTGAGGACTCAAACTCGTGTAGAGATTTTAAAGCTTCATGAGAGACTTAACGCAACGATGATCTATGTAACACATGATCAAGTTGAGGCAATGACTTTAGCAGACAAAATTGTAGTGCTTCGAGATGGGAAAGTTGAACAAGTTGGCTCACCAACAGAACTTTACGACTTTCCACACAATGTATTTGTTGCTGAGTTTATTGGGAGTCCTAAAATGAATTTTTTCAAGAATGAGGATCTTTGCAGTTATGCCCGAGATAAGCTTGATGACGACTTTTTTTTAGGGGTGCGGCCAGAACATCTTATTTCTTGTGAGGCGGAATCTGCCTGGCTAAAAGGTAAGTTGGAACTTGTCGAAAATCTAGGAGAATACTTGTTGATTCATTTGAGCATAGATACTGGTACCTCATTTATAGTAAAATTGCCTAGAGGCTTTGATGAAAGTACGAAAGAAATTTTTTTCAAACCGTTAGAAAGTAAAGTTCATTTTTTTAATATTTTAACTGGTTTGAGGCGCAAAAGATAACATCTGAAGGAATAAGTTTATGATTCTGTGTTGCGGTGAGGCCTTGATTGATATGTTGCCGGTGAGCTCATCTACAGGAGAACGATGCTTCGTCCCAAAGGCTGGAGGCTCTGTATTTAACACTGCAATAAGCTTGGGTCGGCTATCTTCGGATGTGTCCTTATTTGCCGGCATATCGAATGATTTTTTTGGTAAGTTTTTAGAAGAGGAACTTTCCAATAGTAAGGTTAGTCTTGAGTGTCTCGTCCGCTCAAATAATCCTACATCATTAGCATTTGTTGACTTTGAAGGTCAAGAAGCAAATTATACGTTTTATTCCAATAACGCTGCCGATACTATGCTTACTGCGTCAGACATTTCTGATAAGATACTAAATTTTGATTTTCTTTTTTTTGGTGGTATCAGCTTGTGTACTGAGCCAACAGCAACCACTATGCTAGATTTAATGTGTCTTACTCACAAAAGAAGCGTTATAGTACTTGATCCAAATATTCGAGCTGCATTTATTTCAGATGAAAAATATTTTCTTGAGCGGCTTGTAAAAATGGTAATGATGGCTGATATATTAAAATTGTCCGAAGTAGACTTGGAGTGGCTTGTTTCTAAAGACATAGAACAGAAAAACGTGTTTGGCGCTTTGATTAATAATGAAAAGAAATTAGTCATTTTGACGAAAGGAAAGAGGGGAGCAGAAGCTTTTTTTGGAGGTAAAAAAATTGCTTCAGTAGAGTCGATAAGTGTAAAAGTTGAAGATACAGTTGGTGCAGGAGATTCATTTAACGCTGGTCTAATTTTTTTCTTAAAACAACATGGGGTACTTTCGAAGACGTTTTTAACTTCGCCATCACCGGAAATTCTTTTTCAAGCATTAACTTTTGCTAGTAAGGTGGCTGGGCTTACCGTTTCAAAAGTGGGAGCGGATTCACCTTGGCTATTAGATCTATAAATCTTTAGCATAAAGAAAGATTGGCATAGGCAATGGCTGTAAAAGTTTTAACTTTAGCAAAAATCTTCTTGACCGCTTTAGGAGTGTATTCTTTTACGACAGCAGCAGTTGCAAATCACAACTTTGTGAGGAAAGTAAAAGAGATTAATGCTAATGTGGTGTTTTTGCGTCACGCCTTAGCTCCGGGTATAGGAGATCCGTTAAATTTTGTTTTAGGAAACTGTGCGACGCAGAGAAACTTAAATGCTAGTGGCAGGAGCCAAGCAAAATCTATTGGTAATTATTTCAAAAATCAAGGAATAACTTTTTCAAAGATTCTAACCAGCGAATGGTGTCGATGCGTGCATACTGTGTTAGAAATGAAAATGGGTACTTGGTCAGTCTTTTCTGGTTTAAATTCTTTTTTTGAAAATTATTCTGGTAAGTACAAGGTACTTGAGGAACTATATGCTGAGTTAGATATAATTCAGGGTAATGAATTAGTGCTAATGGTTACTCATCAAGTAGTAATTTTTGAAGTAACTAACATCTTGCCTGCCAGTGGGGATCTAGTTTTATACAATACAAGGACCAAAGAGGTAAGTTTCGTTGACTTACCGTAAGATCTCAACCATTTTGCACCAGACTGTAATATTAGCAGATTTTAAGTTTTTGTACTCGATCGTTTGGTCTAAACTGCCTAAAAATATTTTATAACTTTAGCTATTGCTTGAGATAGTAGAGTTTTTAAGTTCTAGGATATGTTCAATGCTCATGTTTAAGTTTGATACACTTACTAAAAATACGAAGTTAAATGTGATTTTGGTTTTTATAGACCCAAAATAATGCAAACAATTAACAAGATAATACAGGTATACCTTCATATTTTAGACTCTTCACCGCACTGTTACTCCGACAGGATGTAATTTAGGGGAGATGAGATACGTTTTTGATCATAATTATGTTAGGTGGCGGCTAACAATAGGTAACAAAGTACTATTACGGCAGCCGCTGCC
>MDTB01034271.1_pt1 | contig 15818 bp, 15 predicted proteins | sample 811161 | NCBI WGS metagenome assembly MDTB01 (sample SAMN05326650, study PRJNA326480) | marine metagenome | isolation source: seawater | place: Mediterranean Sea | collected 2009 | reverse complement strand
TGTCGGTTGCATTTTCGGCTTTGAGAATCTGATTGGTGAGTATCACCCACATAAATCCGTTCCCACAAATATCCCCATCAGAAAACTCATCCTCATCAGTCAACTATGGGTGCAAATCACAACTCTCTCTCCCTTACATTTGAGGGTCTGACAGTGACTTGTCGAATGATTTTTATGAATTCGCAGGGTGAAAGACACTTACGATGAAACTAAAGATGTTGGTGAGACTGCGAAGAAACTGAAATGCACCAGAGCAGAGGTGCTTGAGACACTGGGTTTCAGTGATGAATGGAATGCCTATTTCGATGACGAATGATGTACTGGCCCCGACCTGAAGAATCTTCACATAAGTGAGGACAGCCATTACACGTATCGGTGAGTGGAAAGCGCCAAATTTCGCGGTCAGCACTGGACCAGGACACGTTGCCTTCGATGGCAGAATATAGCAACAAGGATACATCAAGTCGCCAGCATAGGATTGTTGACATCTTCATGGGTCTGCTCATATGTTTATCACATGGTGACTTATAGATGGCCGTTGCTGTAAAGCATTGAAAAATAATGCGTAAATCAGAGATTTAACATGCAGCACTGTGACCATGGCTGAGCGGGCGGCAAAAGAAATCATCCCAGTGACCGTTATCGGCGGCTATTTAGGTGCCGGTAAAACCACGCTTGTGAATCACCTGCTGCGCGCCGCCGATGGCTTGCGCCTTGCTGTTTTGGTGAACGAGTTTGGGTCACTGGCCATTGATGAAGACTTGATCCTTGCCCGCGACGACAATCTGATCAGTCTTGCCGGTGGTTGTGTTTGTTGCAGCTTTGGCAGCGATTTGATGACGACGTTGATGGATTTGCAGCAGATGCGACCATCGCCGCAACGGATTATCATTGAAGCCAGCGGCGTTGCACTGCCGGCGGCGATTGCCGCTTCCGTTAGCTTATTGCCGGATTACCGGCCCGAGGGGGTGGTGGTTTTGGCCGATGCTGAAAGCGTCATGGAACGGGCCGCCGACGTTTATATGGGCGATACCATCACACGTCAGCTGGCGGATGCTGATCTGGTTTTATTAAGCAAATGCGATCTGATCGACACGGCCCGCAAAGCACAGCTGCTAAGCTGGCTGTCGGCGCAGATTGCGTCCACGGCGGTAATCCCGACCTCGGCGGCAAGCTTACCGCCGCCGGCGGCACTTTTTGGCCTCGATCATAGTGCCGCCTGGCCACCTGCCGGGCCGGTTAATTTTAGTCATGACCAACTCTATGCCAGCTTGGTTGTTCGCGTGCCAACAACACTGTGGGCCGCGGACGTGGCTGCCCTGCTGCAATCACGGCCGCTGGGCGTGTTACGGGCCAAAGGTCTTTGTTTGGCTTCTGACGGCGGCCTGCAAGCCGTGCAAATGGTCGGCAACCGGGTTCAGCAGGACCGTTATCACGGGCCTGCACCGCAGGCGATCAATCAGCTTGTTTTTATTGGCTTAAAAGAGCACTTATTGGCCGATGAGATAACAGCGTTGTTTACCCCCTGATATGGTTTGCACGTTACCGACAGGAGTGCGCGGCCATGGCCGCTGATGACGACCGTGACAAAACCCCCTGGGCCGGGCGGGGCCATCGGTTAGGTTGCCTGCTGCAAACAATGGCGTTGCTTGTCGTTAACTTTGGCGTTTGGGGCTTTATCTTTTTGCTCGCCTTGCGGCTGTCAGGCAAACCGATGCCATGGCAATAATCAGCGAACCTATCGCGGCGGCGCGTTAATCCTCCAGCCAGAGCATCCACAGCGCCAGCAAAGGGGCTGATGCCGTGGCCCGCATCGCATGCACGATATGCGGCGGATTATGGATCGTTTGGCCGCGATTGCGATGTTGCCAATCACCTTGTTCTTGTCGCCAGGCCCCGGCGCCAATCACAAGATAGCCTTCTTCCGGCGGATGCCAGTGATTGGGGTAGGTGACACCAGGGGCGACAAGACTGACCCCAAATAGCACCTGGTGATGCCCCTCAAGACCATTCATACCGGTGATCACGGCGTTGCCGTGGCCGTTCATAAAGGTGGTGTTATGATCATCTAATCCGGTCCGCAATCGCCAGGTTAGGTGCGCTGAAATTCGCTCAAACGCAGCGCACAGATTGGCCATCAGCGGGTCATCGCCAGGTTGCCGGCGCAATGCTTCGGTAAGGTGCCCGCAAACGGCCAATGGTTTTGCCGTTGATGGCGGATGAACCGTTCCCGGCACCTCTAGGGCGGCGTGGCATTTCGCAAAAAAGCTTTTCACTGATTGTTCTGCCGGCAATGCTTGGCTCACTAAACGGTGGGCATCGATCAGGTTTTGAACATCGGGGTGACGATCGGACACGGGCAATTTTTCCTTGGTTACCGGTATCTGCAAGTTTGCCATTTTAATGCTTGGAATCACAAGCGCTTGTGATTTCAGTGCTGCTGGGCGAAGCTGCGCGGCGGACAATGAACAGTGGCTTAAAAAGGGAATGCTATGCGGTTCGAGGATAAAGGCGTCATCATCACTGGCGCGACGGGTGGAATTGGTCGGGAAACATGTTTTCAATTTGCGGCCGAGGGTGCCTCACTGGCGGTCACCGATCTTGATCTTGAGTTGGCGGAAAGATTGGCTGCCGAAATTCGCGCCCAAGGCGGCAAGGCGATAGCCTATCAATTGGATGTGACCGATGCTGACCGTACCGTCGAAGTTGTGGCCGCTGCGGCAGCTGATTTGGGCAGTTTGGACGTGGCCTTTTGTAACGCTGGGATCCGTGAGATCGTGCCGGCACAAGAGCTGTCAATCGAGGAATTTCGGCGAGTCATTGATGTTAATGTGACCGGTGTTTTCACCACCGCCCAAAGTGTTGCGAAGCATTTCATTGCCGCCGGCAAAGGGGGTGCCATCGTCAACACCGCCTCCACCCTGGGGGTTGTCGCCGCTAACGCCCGCTGTGCTTACGCCAGCTCAAAACATGCCGTGGTCGGGATGACAAAGGCACTGGCAATGGATTTGTCGCCGCATAATATTCGCGTCAATGCGATTGGCCCTGGGGTGATCCGCACACCGCTGACCGAACGCTATTTCCAAGACCCCGAGATGCATGAAAAAATCAAACGGTTGCATGCCATGGGCCGGGCCGGATACCCGCCGGAAATTGCCAAGGGCGTGCTTTATCTTGCCAGTGAGGACGCAAGCTTTTGCACCGGCACGCATTTGGTGATTGATGGCGGCTGGACAGCCGGCAAAACCATGTAGGACCGCCGGCAGCGCCGCCGGACGTCACATGTGGGCAAGTGACGGCCTGTTTTACCGGCGCTGCACCGAAGGGATTTACGTCGCTGCCATTGACCGCAGCGCCGGCTCGGTCAACTATATGCCCAAGTTGTACCGGTACTGGTTGCGTTAACGGGAGAGTTTCATGAATTACGTTCAATCAAAATCAGCTGCGCAAGGTTATTCGGACGTGCAGTGGCAAGCACGTGTTGATCTGGCGGCCGCGCATCGCTGCGCCGTGATGCATAATTTGCACGAAGGTATTTTTAACCATCTGACCATGCGGGTTCCCGGCGAAACCGATCGCTATTATCAAATCCCCTTTGGCACCCATTGGTCGGAAGTGACCGCCAGCTGCTTTATGGAAGTTGGTTATGATGGTGAGGTGAAGCGTGGTGAGGGCATTGTTGAACGCTCTGCCTACTGCATTCATGCGCCTATGCATCGGGATTTGGACCACGCCGCAGCGGTCTTTCACACCCATATGCCGTTCGCCAGTGCGCTGACCCGGCTGGAAGATCAACATATCAAGCCGATTGGCCAGACCGAATTGGGAACGATGATGAAGACCGGCTATGACGAGGGCTACGAAGGCCCAGGTCTTGACCCTGCCGAAGGCGACCGCTTGGCCAAAGCGTGCGGTGATAAAACCGTGTTGTTGATGGCCAATCATGGTGCTTTGACGGTTGGTAACACCATCGCCGAAGCCTATGACCGGCTGTACTATCTTGAGCGTGTGGCGCAAGTGCAACTGTATGCCATGTGGACAGGTCAGCCGCTGCGCCATCTGCCGGAAAACGTCATCGAGAAAACCTATGAATCCTATCGCGGATCATCCATGCGCTATGGTGACCGGCCAAACGCTGCCTGGCATTTCGATGCCTTAAAGCGGATCTTAGATCGCAAAGAGCCTGATTACGCCGAATAACCGGCAGTTAAATCTGCCGATGGCGGTTAAAGAGCGCGGCATCGACCGCGCTCTTTTCGTGTCTGGCGGCGTTTACAGGGCGGATTTCGGCAAGACCACATGCACACCTTTGTTGCCGTTGACGATTTGCGTGATCCGCAAGTCAGCGGTGAGGGAGCAGAGCGAATAGGCCTGTTCGCGAGTCAAATTGGTGCGTGCCGTGATGACATCAAGCATCTGCCGCAAAGCATCTTTCGCGGCCTCGTCCAAATCTTCGTTAAAGGCCATGGTTATCAGGTTTTCGGCATCTTCGGCCTGCGGCAGCGATAGCTGCATATCAGCGCGCACCGTCAGCCGAAAAACCCCCTGCAGGGCCGTTTCAATGGCCGTGACACAGACCTCACCATCGCCTTGACAGGCATGTCCGTCACCGGCCGAAAACAGCGCTCCATCGACAAAGATCGGCAAATACAGGGTCGCCCCTGGAATCAATTCCTTATTGTCCATATTGCCGCCATGGGCGCGTGGTTGGATGGAGCTGACGGCCCCCCAATCCGCCGGTGGCGCACAGCCCATAACCCCGAAGAACGGCCGTAACGGCAAACGTTTTCCCCAAGGCAGCTCGCCTTCATTGCTGTCTGCATGCAACCGGATGGTCATCTGGCTGGTTTCGGTAAAGTCATCCGGCAGGCCGCCGGCGCCGGGACGGATGAAATTATATCCCCAATCTTGGCGCAAGCTTACCTCTAGAATATCGACCTGTAGCACATGTCCTGCATTGGCGCCGCTGACGTGCACTGGCCCGGTCAGAATATGGCCAGGCAGTTTGCGCGGCACCGTGGCGTGAATGTCATGCAGCTCCGGCGGGATATGAAAGTCACCATCGGGGACCACGTCAGGGCCGCCGGAGACAGTGTTGATGGTGATGGTATCACCGGAATTGATGGTTGCCGCCGGCGCTTGGGCGGCGTCGAAATAGCCCCAGTGCACGGTCTTGGTCGTGGCCTCTAAAATATGTGCGTCGCTCATCTGCAATAACCTTATTCAAAAATCGGCGGTTTTAGGCGGCGGGCGGCAAAGCGAGCGCCGCCAATAGGCCGGATAGGGCGGGCAAATCAATCACTGCTTTCGGCCCGCAGTTCGACCCGGCGGATTTTACCGGAAATGGTTTTCGGCAAGCTGCTGCGGTATTCAATTTCGCGGGGGTATTTATAGGGTGCGGTGGTTTTCTTCACGAAATCCTGAATTTCCGCGGTCATTTCGGCACTGCCGTCATGGCCTTCGGCAAGGATTACGAAGGCTTTGACGATTTCACCGCGCAGCGAGTCAGGTTTGCCGACCACCGCCGATTCCAAAACGGCCGGATGTTCAATCAAAGCACTTTCCACCTCAAACGGGCTAATCCGATAGCCTGCCGATGAAATAATGTCATCGGAACGGCCAACGAACCAAATATAGCCGTCACTGTCGCGGGTTGCGGTATCGCCGGTGTAATACCAGCCGTTTCGGAAGGCGCGGGCGGTGCCGTCCGGATCGCGGAAATAACAATGGAACAGGCCTAAGGGGTGTGGGTCGGTAATTTTCACGGCGATATGCCCGACCACCTCATCGTCAACGATGTTGCCGTCTTCATCAATGATGGCGATGGTCAGCCCAGGTACCGGCTTGCCCATCGAGCCGGGGCGGATTTCCATGCCGGGGAAATTGGCAACGATATTGACGGTCTCGGTCTGCCCATAGCCATCATAGACATCACAGCCGGTGGCCGCTTTCCAGGCCCGCATCGCCTCTGGGTTCAGCGGTTCACCGGCACCTAAGCAATGCCGCAAGGACGACAGGTCATAACCAGAGACATCCATTTGTGCAAACAGCCGGTAGATTGTTGGCGGCGCACAGAAAGTGGTCACTTTATGGTCTTCGATCATCTGCAAATGCAGCTCGGCATCAAAGCCTTCGCCATCAAACAGCATGATTGCGGCACCAGCCAGTAACGGCGGGAAGACCAGCCCCCAGGCTGCTTTTGCCCAGCCTGTATCGGTCAGTGTCCAATGCACGTCATCTGCGGTGAGCGTCATCCAATAACGGCGGGTAATCTCATGGGCCATGCCATAGCGGTAATCACGTTCGACCATTTTCGGCATCGAGGTGGTGCCCGAGGTGAAGTAGATCAGCATCGGATCATCGGCATGATTGGCCGTGACCGAAGCACGATCAAAGGTGCTGTCGGCGGCGGCGGCGGCGGTTTGCGTGACGACCCAGCCGGCCGGCATCGGACCGACATCATCACCAACCACGATCAAGTGTTCCAGGCTGGGGCAATTGGCTTTGATGGCTTCAACCTTTTCCACATGGGCGGCCGTGACAATGACCAGCTTTGCGCCCGAGCGGTTGACACGGTACTCAATGTCTTTGGCCGTTAAAAGATTGGTCGCCGGCATCGACACGACGCCGATTTTCATCGCTCCCAACAAGGTGTGATACCATTCCACCTGCCGCGGGATCATGACAAAGGCGAAGTCACCTTTGCTCGCGCCCAGACCGGTCAGCACATTGGCGAACCTGTTCGATGCCGCTTCCAGGTCACTGTAGCGGTGATGGGTGACCTTGGTGGCGGTTTTATCAATCTCAATGACCGCCGTTTTATCGGCGTTGAGGGCGCGTTGCCGGACCACATCAAAGGCAAAGTTAAAGTTATCGGGAATATCCAGATTGAAATCACGGCAGGCCGCGTCATAGTCAAAGTGTGCCGTCGGTAAGGTCATCATATGGTCTCCCGGTTCTGTCGTTTTGCCGCCATTGGCGCGGCCTGCCGCGCGATGTTAGCGCGGCTTTTCAGCCACGGACAGCGCCAATTGTCACGCCACCGGCGCAAGCGGCTTAGCTGTATTCTCCAAAAACGAGTTGACGTGATATTGTGATACACGTTTAAATTGTTTAATGACCGAACAACACCTCACAGCCGTTTTTGCCTTGCGACCGTCCAAGCGAAAGGCAGTCCTTCTGGAGCGTGCCCGCGCACAAGCAGAGGCGGTCTATTGGCAGGTTCTTGGGAAAAATGAAGGGCAAGTGAAAGCGATTGCCCAGGTCGAAGACGCAAAAGACCGGCGCAAGCAGCTTATGAACTTAAAAAAACCAATCAGCCGTGCCGTGAATGAGAAGCTTCATGAACCCATTGCGGCGGGCCTAAACCGTGATGTGATGGCGGCCATTTCCAGCTATATTGGGCTCTACCGTTTAAGCCGTAAATCGGGCGAAAACCAAACGTCGCCAGAATGGCCAAGCAAGGGCGATAACGTGCGCACCAACCACGAGGCAGCATTGAATGATTTTGTATTTTGTACGGATCGTGAGCAGGAGAACGCGCTGCGTGACGAGCTGAATAGAGTGCATCGAGAGCCGCCATTGCGCCCAATGACACTTGCGCGTATGCGCGATGCAAGGATCATTCGGATTGGCGAGACAGGGGCGCTCGCGGTCGAACTAAATATCGTCCCAATGAAAAACAAAAAGGCCCGCCTGAGCACCCGGGTGGCGGGCAAAGATGCGGTCTCAAAAAACGACATCAAAGCCAGTAAATCGCGCAGCAAAATCTTGGTGCCGCTGTCATGCTCCAAATGGCACGAGCAAAAGTTTCTTAATGGCAATACCAAACACCGGTCCAGTTTAATTGTCAGGAAGGGATCGCGTTGGTTTTTGCTTGCACAATTTGAAATGACGGCCAAACCCGTCCCGGCAGATAAGCGATTTTTGGGTGTTGATCGTGGCGTTAAAACCCCTGGGGCCCTTGCGCTTGCAGATGATCGTGGCCAGGTAAAAATTGTGATACCGCCGCTTGGGCGGGAAATTGGCCAAGCGATGGCAGATACGGAAGATCGTCGCCGCAAAGAGCAAAAACGCCGGGGTCGATCATCGCTCAGCCATTACCGGCGGGTTGATCATTTGTTACATTCGCTCGCCAACAAAATTGTTGCCATCGCAAAGCAACAGCGGGCGATGGTTGTCATTGAAAACCTTGATAGCCAGAAAAAGATTATCACGAAGAAAAGACAAAAAGGTAGTGCTCGGCGCGGATGGCGAAAAATTTTAAAGCGGTCACAGCTTGGTAAACTTGAAAGAATCTTAGCGTACAAACTGGCTTTGCAGGGACTGCCTGCGCCGCGCTCAGTATTTGCGGCAGGTACCTCGGTCATTTGCCCGGCCTGTGGCATGCGTGCGACGAAGAACCGTAAATCGCAAGATAACTTCACCTGTGTTACATGTGGGTTTATCGGCCACGCCGATAGCGTTGCTGCGGTTAATATTGCGCGTCGTGGTGCGCAAATGACGACGCTTAAAAAAGGCGAAAAGTTGGAACAAAAAAATAAGAACATGGTCGCGGCGCTTCGGCATCTCGACGATGGCGGCCTTGGGCCACTTGGCGCGTCTGCGGAGTGGATCGTTGCAGGCCGCGCTGCTGCTGAAAACCCGGACGCATGCTTCGGCATCGATAGGTCTCAGCGGGGCAAAAATTCACCCACGTCCAATCAAAACACCTGAAAATGGTGTATTCGCAGAGCGGATTGGCGCAATTTTCTGAACCAAAAACGGTCGTTTATCATGAAAAATCAAGCTGCTATTCAAAGTCTGGTGGAGCCGGTTCGATTTTGTGGGGTGTATGGCATGTGACGCCGTTTCCGCGGCTCACAGCGTGCAAGCACTTTTAAGAAACTGCGCAAAGGCGGCGTTGAAAAGGGTCGGTTGACCACCGCCGGCGCAGTTGCCACAGTCGCGTAAATACCACCCAGAACCAGGCCGCTTGTCAGGATGCTTAAGAGCGTTTCAATGGTCATCGCCATGGACCACAAATAGCACCTGCAACAACGCTTTACGGGTTGGCAGGTCGTGGTTTTCGATGCTGCGGGTAATGCGCCCATGGTCAAAGATGTACAGCCGATCAACCAAGGCCTGCAGGAACGCAACATCTTGATCAACAATGATCAGCAGCATCCCTTGGCGACGAATTTCGGCAATGGTCGCCCGCAGCTCGGCGCGGCAAACAAATACCATACCGCCATCGTCGCCGTTGTTGGCCGAAGCGATCAGGTGCGCAGCGCCGGTAAGCCGACACCGCTGGCATCAAAGCCACCATCTACCGCCAGGGTTTGGCCGGTGATATAGGAGGCATTGTCGGAGCATAGAAAATAGATCGCATTGCCAATTTCACGCTCAGTGCCATAGCGGTTGAGCGGGATGGCGTCGTGATAAGCGGCAATAATTTCCGGGTTATGCACGGCCATCGCCAGTTTTGTGCGCACCGGCCCGGGGGCAACACAATTGGCGCGAATGCCATATTCGCCAAGCTCGACGGCTTGTTGCTGGGTCAGATGCATCACGGCGGCTTTCGAGGTTCCATAGGCAACCCGCAAGGTTGACGCCCTAAGGCCGGAAATCGAGGCGATATTGACCAAGCATCCTTGGCTGTCGCGCAGCAGCGGTGTCAGTGCTTGGGACAGGTAGAACATGCCGTCCAAATTGGTTTCCATAACGCGCCGCCAGCCGGCCACATCACATGCCTCGATCGGTCCGAAATCAGCGACACCGGCATTGTTCACCAGACAGTCTAATCGCCCAAAATGTGCCGTGATGTCAGCGGCAACTTGGCCACCGGCCTGGGGGTTGGAAACGTCAATCAGCAGCCGCAGGGCGTCCGGCAGCACTTCGGCGGTGGCCTCTAACGCCGCCTGATCGCGGTCGAGAAGACAGATATGATCGCCATTTTCCGCAAAGATCTGCGCTGTCGCCAAGCCGATGCCGCGTGCACCGCCGGTGATCAAAACTGTTTTTGTCATCTGCTTAAAGCTTCCTTCAGTCGGTGTGGAAAATTGTCACGCTGCGATATTCTACCGGGACCGTGCCGGCGTTTCGCTTCTATTCTACGCCTCCCGCATCGGATTGATCCATACACAAGGACGCATCAGCATGTCAGAGGCTACCCCCGAACGCCGTTCATATTTCGCTGCAGCCGCTGCTTTTGCCAGTGGCACAGATAGTCCACGACAGTTTTTGGAGCGCTGTATCGCCGAGATCACCGCCCGTGACGGCGATGTGAAAGCCTTTGTTGCGACCAATTTTGCGGCCGCCCGGCTGGCCGCCGATGCAGCAACGGAGCGCTGGGCCGCAGGCGCACAGATTTCGCCCATCGACGGCATGCCGGTGGGAGTGAAAGACATTATGGAAACAGCCGATATGCCGACGGAGCAGGGCTCGGCACTGTTCAAAGACTGGCACGGTGGCCGCGATTGCGCGGCTGTGGCCGCCTTGCGCGATGCCGGGGCGATTATTCTCGGTAAAACCGTTACCACCGAATTTGCTGCCTCGGCGCCGAATAAAACCCATAACCCCTGGGACCTGTCTCGCACACCGGGCGGATCAAGCAGTGGCTCCGCTGCTGCCGTCGGCTGCGGCATGCTGCCGGGGGCGACTGCTTCACAGGTGATCGGCTCGACCATTCGGCCGGCAAGCTATTGCGGTGCCTATGGCTATAAACCCAGTGTCGGAGGCATTAATCGTGGCGGCAGTTTTGACGGTTTTAGCCAAAGTTGCACCGGTATGATCGCCGCCAGTTTGCCGGAATGCTGGGTCATGACGCGGGAAATCACCGCGCGGGTGGGCGGCGATGCAGGCTATGTCGGTGTTACCGGACCGATGACCATGCCGGCGGCAAAAAAACCTGGGAAAGTCGCCATGCTTTATACCGCCGGCTGGGATGCGGCATCCGACAGCGCGAAGGCTGAATGGCAGCGGGCCCGGCAAACCTTGGTCAATGCCGGTATCGTGGTTGTTGATCGTGACAGTGACGCGGCGGTTGCTGCGGTTGAGGCCGCCATCGCCGGTGCCATGGACCTGGCCATGAGCATCAATGCCTGGGAAGGCCGCTGGCCGCTGAACAGCTATCGCCGCGACAGGGATCCGTCACTGCTGAGTGACAGCGCCAAAAACACGCTGCTGCAAGCAGAAGCGATGGATCAAGATGTTTTCGCCGCGCTTCTAGGGCAACGCGATCAGGTGCGAAGGATTTATGCGGACCTAAAATCCGAGGTTGAAATGTGTGTCACCCTGGCCGCCCCAAGGGCGGCGCCGACAGGGCTGGAATGGACCGGCGATCCATCGTTTACCGTGGCCACCTCATTGATCGGCATGCCAAGTGTGAGCTTGCCCGTTCTGCAAGATGACGGCTTGCCGCTTGGCCTGCAGATGATCGGGTTCAGCAATGAAGATGCAGCACTTTTTGCCTATGCCGGCGGCTTGGAACCGCTATTTCACGATGCCTGATCGAAAGCTTTGTCGGCGCGCAATCGGCGGCGGCTCTATGTCGGGACATCGACGGTAAACCGTGTGTTGAAGGCGGTTGGATGAACCGCTGTCTGCGGCTGGCAATTATCCAGATCAGTGAAAATACTCAGTGTGCTTGTTTCATAGTTTATCATCTGCGTTGGGTTTGGATCGGAATTTATGATCACAAATGTTGCCCCGTCGCCATCGAGAGCAAAGCGATTGAGCGAATGCCAGGTGCCGCGTCTGAAGGAATAGCCGATGGCCGGATCAATTAAAAACGCGCGCACGCTTTCAGGCGCCGGCACGTCGGTCGGATCATCGGTCGCGCTTGGTGGTGCGGCGCAAACAACGGCCCGGCCACCGGCAAGCTGAATGAAAGATTGAGTGACTCCGAAATGCCGTTCAAGCTCATGGAAACAAGGATCGGCGCAAGGTTGCCAAATCACCGATACGGTGGTCTGGCCGTCACATGAAAATCCTGTCTTTTCCATGATCCGGTGGTCGTCAGGTTTTTTTGCGGCCTGCCAAACCTCACCAAAAGGGGCGAAGCTTTCTGCGGTCATCGGTTCAATCTTCAGCAATATGTTTTGCGGCATGGTTCGATTTTCCTTACTCCGGATCAACCACGGATGCGGTTTAACATGCGGTAAATGGCGTGGCCGCGTCACGGCCTGTGTTTCCCGTCACGCCGCCGCCGATGGTGGCAGAGAATATTGCTTTAAGCGATGCCAAATCACAAAGGCCAAAACCGCCAGCAAAAGCTGCATTCCGGCGATTGGAAAAACGGTGCCGTCGTAAATCACTCCCTGCAAAAGGGCGACTGTGCCGGCCGCACACATTTGCACAAAGCCTAACACGGCAGCGGCCGCGCCTGCCGCTTGCGGATGGGACATCATGACGCCGGCAGCGGTATTGGGGGCTAAGAAGCCGCCGCCAAACCAAACCGCAAATTGCATCAGAATAATCAGCTCCAGGGGTAGATGTGTGAGCAAGCCAAGCACCACCAGGGCCGCAGGCCCCAGCACCATGACGGCAAGGCTGGCATAGATCACCCGGCCCATGCCAAATCGCGGGATTGCGAAGCGGGCGGCGGTTGAACCAATGAGAAACCCTGACATGGCAAGCGCCGCAATCAGGCCAAAGCCGGTGGCCGTCATGTCGCGGCTGTCGATGAAGTAATACGGTGCGCCGGCGACGAAACAGTATAGCCCGGCGTAGCCGGTCGCGTGCGTCAACATGAAGCCAAGAAAGCCGCGTTGACGAAACAGCCGCAGATAGATTGTCGAAACAGCTTCAGGCCGTGACTGTGCCGCCATGCCCCTGGTTTCCGGCATGATCAAAACTGTTGATGCCAGCCAAACGGCAGCGATCGCAGCGGCAAAAATAAAGCCTGCCCGCCAGCCGGCAACGTCTAACAAGCTGCCGCCGATTAACGGCGCAACCATGAAGGACGCCGACATCAGGGCAAATAACAGCGCCATCGCTTTGGCGGCACCTTGCGGGCCATAAATGTCGCGGATCATGGCGCGGGCGACAACATAACCGGCGGCGGCACCCAACCCCTGAACGACCCGCGCTAAAAACACCATCCAGATCGTGTCTGCCGATCCGGCAACAATGGATCCGACAACCGTGAATACCGCCCCAAGCAGCAGGGCGGGGCGGCGGCCCTTGGCATCCGAAAACGGCCCAAAGAACAATTGCCCGAGGGCAAAGGGCACGGCGAACGACACAATTGTCAGCTGCATGGTTGCCGGCGACTTCGCAAATAAATGTCCCATGACCGGCATTGCCGGGGCGACCAGACCTGTTGCGACTTCCGCAAATGCCGCACAAAGCACCAGCGTGGCAAACACCAGGACGGCATGGCCGGTTGTGGGCGGGTTGATGGGATTTGGCTTTGGTTGGCTGTTCACTCACAAACGCTTTCGGCATATGGATCAAGATGATCTGCGGTCCGGCGGTCGCCCTCAGGCGCGGTAATGCGCGCTGCAGTTTTTATCGCGGGCGACCGCCGGTGGCAGTTTTCGGCGTTTACACGTTAATCCGTGCGGCAGCCTTACAGAAAGACCTGTGCCGGTCCGCTGAGTGGGTCAGTGACCCCGAGGTCCGGCGAAATCTCGTCAAGCTGATCGCGAATACTGTCCAGCAGGGTAATCATCTGCGCCATCGCCGCTTGCATATGGGCTTCGCTTTGCCATTCTAAAATACTGCACATGCCGCCATCATATGTGACCATTTTGAACGACAGGCAGCCGTCCCATGCGGTGAAATCAAATGCGTTGTGGGCTTTCAAGATGGCGTCACCTTGACCGGGCTTCGGCTTAAAACGAACAACATTCATATGTAATGACATGGTAAGACCTCTTTGCTGAAATACTGATGAAAATAGAATGAACATATTACGAATCTCATGAATGGGTCAGATTAAGTTGCCGGCCACGAAGGCCACATTAATGGACCGGCATGCGCCCCGACTGCTGCCGCCACGGATGGACGCGGCGGCGAAAGCATGGTTGTGGGTTGCGGATTTTCCCCTCGTGTGCGTACACGACTTCGATGACGTTGTGCTTACCGGCACCTCACGTTTCAAGGCGTTGATGCGAAGACGGCGTCTGATCCGCGTTGAGGTGACCGACGATCCCTGCCGGCGATTCTTCTCTTGACCGAAGTGGCATCGCTGCGTTTCGATTACGCTGTGACCGATCAGCATCGCATCGCTGTCTGTAAAATATGCCGATGCAGGCGGCGCTCCTGGCCTGCGCAGGCGCACCGGCCAAGGGCCTTTTTGGCACGTTCCGGGAGGTAAATAAGCATGCGGATCAAGAGGTCAGCCATGAGCCCGACGTTAATGTGAGGCGTCGATGGTTTGCGGAAATGAAAAAACGCCTTCAGCGCGTTGTCGCAGCTGAACGGCAGGCGGTTTTTGGTTGAAGCCGTGCGGTTTTGGCCAGTGAATGCAAAATGCGGCAGCGGAGGCGCCGTGAAATGCCATAAGTGGGGTAGGGATGCGGATTGAAAAACTGAATAGTCTTTTTGCCGGCGAAGTGTTCGACGTTAACTGCCGTATTGCGCCGGCGCCATCGTTAGCGGCGGAGCTGCGTGCGGCGTTGCTGCAACATGCGGTCCTGGTGTTTCCGGACCAGGTTTTAGACGACGCGCAGCAAATTGCCTTTAGTCAGGGTTTTGGCCCGCTTGAGCAGACCAAAGTTGGTACCCTCGGTTCCGGTAGCCAGGTGGTCGTCCTCACCAATATCGGCCCTGACGGCGCGGTTGTCCCGCCCAGTCACCGGCAATCCCTGAACAATCGCGCCAATATGCTTTGGCATACCGATAGCTCGTTCAAACCAATGCCGGCGGAAGCCTCGATGTTATCGGCCCGGCTGATCCCCGCGACAGGCGGTGATACCGAATTTATTTGCATGCGTTCGGTTTACGCGGCTTTGCCTGACGTTCTGAAGGCAGAAATCGCGGGCCGTGTGGCGATTCATGATTTTGCCCACTCCCGCAGCAAAATAGATCCTTCTTTGGTCACGCAGGCAGAGCGGGATAGCCTGCCGCCGGTTCGCCAAGCGATGGTCCTTGACCATGGCCCGGCACTTGGAAAATCGCTTTACCTTGGTGCCCATGCCAAAGCCATCGAGGGGATGGACGACAATTCTGCCGGTGCGTTGATTGATGAGCTGATGGATTTCGCCACCCAAGATCAATTTATCTACCGTCATCGTTGGCGGCCCAATGATCTGTTGATATGGCATAATCGGACTGTATTACACCGAGCGACGCCATTCGACGCCGGGCAGGAAAAACGTCTGATGGTGCGCACCACCATTGCCGGTGATCGGCCGACACTGGCGGTTGGTGCATAGGTTCCGGCTCAATTGTCGCCGCTTTCGGGGTTTTGTCGCTGCTGTCGGGTTTGCCGCCATTCTGCAAAACCCCATCACGCTTTGCCGTGAGCGGTCGGCATCTGAAAATCTGCTCCGCTAAAGACGCATTTATTTGCAACCGAGTTTGGCGATAGAACGCGGCTGAGGCCTGCGCGCCGGAAAAGCCTTGCAAGCGGCACGACAAAAAGCAGGCGTATTCGCCTGCGCCTTGGCACATGGCAGATGACAAAGCACCCGAAAAGAAGCGGCTGTCCTGGGCCTGGTGTCCATCAGGTTGCGGTCAAATCGGAAAATTTCCAGTTACGTCCGCGCGGCACTTTTGTGATTCATGGGTGTTGACGTTGATGGCGGATGGGGTGGGATTCGAACCCACGAGACGCGTTAACGCCTGCCGGTTTTCAAGACCGGTGCCTTCAACCGCTCGGCCACCCATCC
>MDTB01051460.1_pt1 | contig 15819 bp, 12 predicted proteins | sample 811161 | NCBI WGS metagenome assembly MDTB01 (sample SAMN05326650, study PRJNA326480) | marine metagenome | isolation source: seawater | place: Mediterranean Sea | collected 2009 | reverse complement strand
TTTATGAAAAACCTTTTCAAGAAAGAATAGTTTTACTTGAAAATATTTATAAAAAAAATTTTTCTAGAAGTAAGAAAATTAAACTTATGAGTTCTCAACTAATAGACCTTGAATCTAAAATTGGAAAAGATGAGTTTAATAGGTTTAACACAGAATCAATTGAAAATGGTTTTGAAGGTATCATGATTAAAGATCCTTTATCTTTTTATGAATGCAAAAGATCAACTTCTTGGCTAAAATCAAAACCTTTTATAGAAATTTCACTTGAAGTAAAAAGTTTTGAAGAAGGTACAGGAAGAAATAAAGGCAAACTTGGTGCAATAATTGCCGAAGGCGAAGATAACGGCAAATACTTTAAATTAAATATTGGTTCTGGCTTTACTGATATTCAAAGAAAAGAATACTGGGATAATAGAAATAAGCTTCCTGGAAAGATTATTGAAATCAGGGCTGATTCAATTAGTAAAAGTCAAGATGGGCAGTTCTGGAGTTTGAGGTTTCCAAGATTTAAAACATTTAGAGGATTTGAAAATAAAGAAAAATTGTAAAAAGCTTAATTTAGCCTAAATTATAAATATGAATAATTTTAAAATATTAATTTTTGTTACTTTGTTCATAATAAGCTCTTGTTCGAACAAAGAGGATAACCAACTTCTAGGAAAATTAATTGGATCGGCTGCAGGAGCGTATTTAGGCTCAAAGATTGGCTCAGGAATTACAAATAACTTATCCATAGTTATTGGAGGAACAGTGGGCTTGCTAATCGGGGGGAAAATTGTCGAAATGCTTGATAATGAAGAAAAATCAGAACTTAATGATACAATTAATCAATCTCTTAGTGAAAGTCCTGATAATGTATCCAAAAATTGGTCTAGTAAAAAGTCATCAGATATCCAAGCAGAAATTGTACCATTAAATAAATATCAGGTTGACAATGAAACATGTAGAGATTTCGTTCAAATAGTAACAAAAGGTAATAAAACAGTTGAAGAAGAATCAACTGCATGTAGAGATGAAAATGGAAACTGGAGAGTTATTTAATCGAAATTTTAAGAAACCTTAAAATTAACGGTAAAAAAACTAATGAAGATACAATTGTCATAGACAAGCATATAAATAATAATATCCCCATAGATGATGTTCCATTATGATTTGAAATTGCAAGTGTAGAGAAAGAAGACATTGTAGTAAAACCGCTAAAAAAAACCGCTTTTGGAGTGTTACTTTTAATAACTTCGATTATACTTCCATTAAATTCAAAAAACCTTTTGATATAATAAATTGGAAATGAGATGCCAAGACTATATAATAATGGTAGTGCAATCATATTAGCAAAATTAAAATTAATTTTAAAAGCTATCATGAAAAAAACAGATAATACAGAAGCAATAAGTAAACATAAAAACGAGACCACTACGGAGTAAAGGTTCCTAAAAATCAAATATACAAAAATTAGAAGGAACGTAACCGACAATGCAAAAGCGGTTAAAAATGATTTAACCACTATCTCTCCTGCTTTATATTGAACAACTGGCATTCCAGACGCTTTAGGAAAAAAATATGTAACATCCTCTACAAATTCTTTTAAATTTTCCTTCTTGGTAACATCTTTAGAAGGAAAAACCTCTAATCTATATTGACCTGTCTCTGAAAGATATCTATTAACATAATATGGAGGTAATTGATTTATAAAATCTTCATTTTTTATCCCAAAATTTTGAATTTGAGACATTAAATCATTAAAACCAATAAAAAATATTTTTTCTATTTCTTTCATTTGACTGTTAGACAATTGATTTCCATCTAATTTATTTAATAATTTTTGAGAAATAGATGATAAATCTTCATCTTTTTCTTTGGTCAGAATCTTAAGATATTGAAACAATCTTGAGAATTCTTCGGGTTCAGAAAAAAAGGCTTCTGATTTTTGTGTTTCAATGAGAAATTTCAAGTAATCTAAATCTTGATTAATGTAATCCTTTTTCAAATCTAAATAGGAAAAATATGACTTCACGCTGTCTTTTTTTAACAAGTTATTTAGTTTATTATTGTCATCTAATTCTTCTTTATTGACAATAATTGAGATTATGTAATCAGAAGTTGGGTTTTTTTCTATTAATTGTTTTGCTAATTTAACAGAATTTAAGCTCTGGTCTTTTAAATTCATTGCATCACTATCAAATTTTATTTTGTTGATAGAAAAAAAAGTGAAAAGACTTATTATAATAATAATAACAAAAGTAGGATTCTTATTTTTCACAAAATATGAATAAATTTTTTCATAATAATTGACTTTAATTCCCATACTTTGTTTCAAATCAAGTTTAAATACAACCAACAGTGAGGGTAAAAAAATTAAATTTGTTAATAACCCTACTATCAAACCTATAAAAGAAATCACACCTAATTCAGAGAGCCCTTTGTAGTCAGTTATAGTAAAAGACAAAAAACCAATCATAGATGGAATTGAAGCTAAAAGAAGTGTTTTACTTATTCTAACAACTTCATTAATTAATGATTTAACTTCAGACTTTTTTGTTTCTAAAATTCTTGAGAAAATTTGAATACCATAATCCACAGATAATCCAATAAATAATACTGCAAATGCAACTGAAATTAAATTTAGCCTTCCAACCGTGATTGATGTAAGACCTATGGTAATCGACAAGCCAACTAAAACAGTAAGAACTAAATAAAAAATTATTCCAATATTTCTAAATGCTATCCAAAGTAAGATTGAAACAAATATTAAACTTAAAATACCTGAAATAGATGATCCATCTGCAACAGATTTAATTTCTTCAAAGTCAATTATAAGTCCACCAGTAAATTCTATTGAATGATTTAGGTTTTTTTCTTTAAATTTATCTAAAAATAAATAAAAACTACCAAAATCATTTAAACGATCATTCTTATACCCTAGTAATACATAGTTTTCAGGGTTTGATGTATTTAGTGCATCCAACCAATCAACATTTTTCTCAAATTCTAACGATTGATTAAAACTACTAAGTAAGGGAATAAATTTCCTTATTGATTCTGAATCATCACTTTTAAGAGCAAGTGATAAAAGATTATTAAAGCCTTTTAAACGTGGGTTACTATTGATTTCAGAAAAAAATGGTTGGTATTCAAATAAATTTGAAATTAATTTTTCTTTTTCATTTTGATCTATGAAATTAAAGAAATTTTTTTTAAAAATAGGGTCTATACTTGGCGAATAAACAAAGTATATGTCGTCTCTTTTTTTAAGAAAATTTATTAATTCAATTGATAGCCGATCAATATTTTTCTTTTCCCCTCCGGATATTCTAACTAAAATATTGTTATTAAGGTATTTAAAATTATTTTTTAATTGTTTTTGATCTTTTTTAAATTGTAATTCTTCATTGATGAGTGAATCTGTTGAGGTTTCAATTTTTAAAAAACAAATAGCCATTAAAACTGAGATTAAACTTAAAACTGAAAAACATATAATCATGCTTTTTGGATAATTTAGTAATTTAGTTATAAAATTTTTCATTATAAAATTATTGATTAGTAACTTTTTTTTTTTTTTGTTTAAAAAAATAACACTTTTTAGTACTTAAATACATAATGGATATATATATCAATGATATTTTAGAAAAATTATCAGATGGAGGCTTTGAATCAAAAAGATTTATGATTAAAAGACTCAAAACTATTAACAACAATATTCATGCAGTAATAGTTGATTTAGATGATGAAAAGACTGAAATGTTAGTTGCATTATCCATTTTACAAGATAAAAGTAAGTTTAAATTAATCAAAGAAAGTAAGTAGGTGTGATAATGAATTTATTCAAAATTTTTTTTCTTTTCTTAGGTATATCAATTTTATTCAGCACTGCACATAGTCATGGTCCTTCAAGACAAAAAGTGTCAGAAAAAATTGAAATTAATGCTAGCCCAGAAAAAGTATGGTCAATTGTAAAAAAATTCTCAAATTTTAAATGGAACCCCAGTGTAAAAGAAGTAAAAGCTCAAGGTGAAAAAATCGATTCTGTGAGAGAATTAAATTTTGGTGATACAAAAATAGTCAAACAAAAACTGGAAAAATTAGATAATAATAAAAAATTAATTGGCTGGAGAATAATTGAAACAAATAATGATGTAATGCCAGTAAATAGTTACTCTGCAAAAATTTTTGTAAAAGATGGCGAGGGAGGAAAAACTTTAGTGAATTACAAAGCTGGTTTTTACAGAGGATTCATGGGTAATGACCCTCCAGCAGAGCTCAATGATGAAAATTCAAAAAAAAAAGTTACTGATTTTATAAAAGAATCATTGAAAGGATTAAAAAAAATTGCTGAGAGCAAATAACTACTATGTGATCAATATCATAGCATTTTTATTACTTTCATCGTTGCCAGAAAACGCTTTCAGTGATTTTGCATTTATTACTAATCAGGAATCGGATAAGCTTGATATCATTGACCTAAGAAAAAAAGAAAAAGTTTTTGAAGTTAATGTTGGAAAAAATCCTGCTGGAATATTTATTGACAAAAAATCAAAAAATATTTTTATTTCTAATCCAGGAAGTCATAATATTTCTAAATTTAATTTCAGAAAAAAAACTCAAAGTTTTTTAGAAGTTGGAAAAAGTCCCATGGGAGTTGTTTTTTCTAATAACAACTTATTAGTGAGTAATTGGTTTCAAAATGAAGTAAGTGTTTTCAACTTGGAAAAGAATAAATTAGAAAAAAAAATAAAAGTTGGAAAAAGTCCGGCTGGAATTCTAGTAGTTGAAGAAAATCAAGAATTATTTGTTGCCAACAAGGAAGATAATGATGTTTTAGTTATTAATTTAAAAAATTTTAAAAAAATAAAGAAAATAAAAGTTGGAAAAGCACCATATGGAATTTTTTCAGAACCTGAGTCTGATTATGTATTTGTTACAAATGTTCAATCAAATTCAATTTCAATTATTGATAAAGTAAATTTAACCGTGGTAGATGAAATTAAAGTTGGTAATTGGCCTTATCAAATTGCAATTAACAAAAAAAATAACAAAATTTATGTCACCAATCAAAGAGATAATAGTATAACAATTATTGATGTAATAAAAAAAAAAGTAATAGAAACATTAGTTGATGTTTGTGAATATCCAGAAGGTATAGATATTAGCTATAATGAAAATTTAATAGTTGTTGCTTGTTGGTTTGAAGATAATATTATTTTATTAGATTTATACAACAATAACTTCGTTAAGAAAATTAGTGTTTCAGGAGGACCAAGGTCCTTTGGTAAATTTATATTAGATACATATGTTCAGTAATATAGATTTAAAATTTATGTCTAATGCAGTGAGAGCACTTGCCATAGACTCCATAGAAAAGGCCAATTCTGGGCACCCCGGTATGCCATTAGGCATGTCAGATTTAGCTACTGTATTATTCTCTGAATTTCTTAAATTTGACCCATCTAAACCTGAATGGATTGATAGAGACAGATTTATCTTATCTGCTGGTCATGGTTCTATGCTGTTATATGCAATTTCTTATTTAACAGGTTATAAAGATTGTAGTTTAGCACAAATAAAAAAATTCAGACAATTAGGAAGTAAAACAGCAGGTCATCCAGAATATGGACTCCTTAAAAGTATTGAAACAACAACAGGGCCTCTCGGTCAAGGACTTGCAAATTCTGTGGGTATGGCTATTGCTGAAAAGGTATTAAATGAAAAGTATGGAAATATAATTAATCACAGAACTTGGGTTATAGCAGGAGACGGTTGTTTAATGGAGGGTATATCTCAAGAAGCAATTTCACTAGCTGGTCATTTAGGTCTTAAAAAATTAACTGTAATATTTGATGACAATAATATCTCAATTGATGGCCCAACTAATTTAACTTGTTCAGATGATCAACAAAAAAGATTTGAAGCAAGTAATTGGAATACATTTATTGTTGACGGCCATAACTTCAATGATATTAGGAAAGGATTAAAATTTTCATTAGAATCAAATAAACCTAACCTAATAATATGTAAAACTACAATTGGTTATGGCTCACCCAACAAGGCAGGAAAATCTTCTTCTCATGGTTCACCACTTGGTAAAAAAGAGGCAGAACTTACAAAAGAAAAATTAAATTGGAAATCCAAAAAATTTGAGATACCAAACTTTATAAAAAAAAAATGGTTAAAAGTTGGGAATAAAGGAAAAAACCGAAGAAAATTATGGGAAATCAAAAGCCAAAAAACAAAAAAATCATTAAACCTCAAAAAACAATTCAACAAAACATTAATTAAAAGAGATAATGATACCTATAATTTTTTAAAAAATGTAATTAAGAATAAAACAAGTGAAGCGTCAAGAAAATCTTCTCAAAACTCACTTGAATTTTTTGCTAGCAAAGTTTCAAATTTCTTAGGTGGCTCAGCAGATCTAACTTCTTCCAACCTAACTAAAACTAAATTTTCAAAAGTGGGTAAGAAAACAAATTATATACACTACGGTGTAAGAGAACATTTAATGGTAGCTGCAATGAATGGTATTGCAGTACACGGCGGATTTATTCCATATGGTGGAACATTTTTAGTATTTTCAGATTATTGTAAAAATGCAATAAGATTATCTGCAATGATGAAGCAAAAAGTAATTTACGTATTTACTCATGACTCAATTGGACTTGGTGAGGACGGTCCAACACATCAACCAATTGAACATTTAGCTAGCCTTAGATCAATTCCAAACTTGACTGTCTTAAGACCATGTGACGCAATTGAAACTTTTGAGGCATGGGAGTTTGCAATTCATAATAATTCACCAACGGCACTAATTTTATCAAGACAAAGTTTACCTCTACAAAGAAATGATTTTAAAAAAAATAAATTATTAGAAGGAGCATATTTCTTAAAAAAATATTCAAAATTTAAATTTACAATAATTTCAACTGGCTCTGAAGTTTCACTTGCAAAAAAAGTACATGATGAATTTAATCTTAATGATAAAATTAAATGTAATCTTGTTTCACTACCATCAATGGAAATTTTTGACAAAAAAAATGAAAAATTCAAAAGAAAAATATTAGGGAATAAACCAAAAGTATTCATTGAAGCAGCAAGCAGTTTTGGATGGCATAAATATACAAATGAAAACGATTTAATCATAAGTATAGATAAATTTGGTGAATCAGGAAAAGGAGAGGATCTATTTGAATATTTTGGATTTAGTAGTGGAAAAATATATAAACAAATTAAAAATAAAATATTATGATTACTTTAAAAAAAAAATTCTCTGATCTTGATAGCCTTGTATACAATAAAAAGGTATTACTGAGAATCGATTTAAACCTACCAATTTTTAATGGTGAAGTAACTGATTTCACCAGACTGGAAAAAATTTTACCTACAATAAATTATCTTCTTAAAAATAATGCGAAAATAATAATTCTATCGCACTTTGGCCGTCCAGATGGTTTAAAAGATACTAATTTTTCACTTAACATTATCCTTGAAAAAATCAAAAATATTTTAGACCATAAAATATTTTTCATTCAAGAAAACTTAAAAACTATCAAAAAAGATAAAATTGATAAAGCATTATTGAATAACAAGATAGTTTTATTAGAAAATCTAAGGTTTTATTCCGAAGAAATCAATAATGACGAAATATTCTCCAAAAAATTAGCTTCTTTTGGGGATATTTATGTAAATGAATGCTTTTCAACATCTCACAGAAAACACTCATCAATAGTTGGAATACCAAAATTTCTTCCCTCATTTCCTGGTACCTTATTAGAAAATGAGGTCTCAACTCTTAAAAATTTAATCACAATTGATAGTGAAACTTCTTCTGTTGCTGTTTTTGGTGGTTCAAAAGTTTCCACAAAAATTAAAATTTTAGAATTCTATTTAAACAAATTTAAAAAAGTTCTTATTGGAGGTGCAATGGCAAACACATTTATTGCTGCTATGGACAATGTCATAGGAACCTCATTATATGAAAAATCGATGATTAAGGTTGCTAAAGATTTCCTAAAAAACTTCCAAGATGAAATTGTTTTACCAAAAGACTTGATTGTTGAAGATAAAAATAAAAAGATATCAGTTAAAACTATAAGTAACGTAAAAAAAGATGAAAAAATTCTAGACATAGGTCCTCAAGCTCGAATGGAATTTTATAATTATGTAATAAATTGTTCACACCTTTTGTGGAATGGACCACTTGGTTATTATGAAAAAAAGCCATTTAATGAAGGAACAAATTTTGTTATAAAAGCCGTTAAAAATAACAAAAATAAAAATTTCTTTTCTGTAGCAGGAGGAGGTGATACTATATCTGTAGTTAAGCAGGCTGGTGCCTCTAAACACTTTTCATTCATATCAACAGGTGGCGGTGCTTTTCTTGAATTTATTCAAGGGCATGGTTTACCAGGATTAGATAGTTTAAACGAATGAGTTTTTATTAGGAGTATATAATGGAAAAAGAAAAGATTAGTCAGATTGCAAAAAAACTTTGTCAAGCTCCAAAAGGAATTTTAGCTGCAGATGAAAGTACTAACACAATTAAGAAAAGACTTGATTCGATAAAAGTTGCGTCAAACTTTGAGTCTAGAAGAGATTATAGAGAACTATTATTTAAAGCCAAAGGTATTAAAGATTATATAAGCGGGGTCATTCTTTATGATGAAACAATCAAGCAAGAAGGATCTGATGGAATTCCTTTTACAAAATTCTTATCAAATAATAACATAATACCAGGTATAAAAGTTGACAAAGGTGCTCTCCCACTCTCCTCAGGTTCTGATGAAAAAATTACAGAGGGATTAGACGGACTATCGAATAGATTGACTGAATACAAGTCTCTAGGTGCCAAATTCACAAAATGGCGTGCAATCATAGAAATTAATAATGAAAAAAAAATTCCCTCTGACTATTGTATTCACTCCAATGTTTTTATGCTTGCAAGATATGCTAGAATTGTCCAAGATAATGGTATGGTACCAATTGTTGAACCTGAGGTATTAATGGATGGAGATCATTCAATAAATGATTGCTTTGAAGTTACTGGAAAAACTCTTAAACTACTTTTTAATCAATTAAGTTCTCATGGCGTATTCTTAGGAGGTATGTTACTAAAACCTAATATGGTGATTTCAGGTAAAAAATGCAGTTCGCAAGCTAGCATACAAGAAGTAGCGAAGATGACTCTTAGTTGTTTGGAAGAAAATGTTTCACAAGAAGTTCCAGGTATTGTTTTTTTATCAGGTGGCCAAAGTAATGAATTAGCTACTAAGCACTTAAATGAAATGAATAAATTAAAAAAAAAATACCATGGAAACTTAGTTTTTCATATGGTAGGGCCTTACAACAACCATCATTAAGCCTTTGGCAAGGTAAGAAAGAAAATGTAAAGAATGCTCAAGATGCTCTTTACCTCAGAAGTAAATTAAATTCCAATGCTACGCTTGGTAACTATTCATCAAATGATGAAAAACAAATGCCATGTTAAGCGAAGTTAAAATTGCTCCTTCAATATTATCAGCAGATTTTTCATCTTTAGGAAAAGAGATAGTCAAACTGGATAAATGTCAATGTGATTACATACACATTGATGTAATGGATGGACACTTTGTTCCAAACATTACAATAGGCCCCGATGTAGTGAAATCACTTAGAAAGTACACAAATAAAATCTTTGATGTCCATTTAATGATTGATCCAGTTAAAAAATATATCCCTGAATTTATTGATGCTGGCTCTGATATAATTACTATTCACCAAGAAATCTCTGAAGATGTAATGGATTGTATTAGTATAATCAAAAAAAATAACGTTAAGTCAGGATTATGCATAAAACCAAAAACTTCTGCAAAATCAATTGAAAAATACTTAGACTATTTAGACTTAGTTTTAATTATGACCGTTGAACCAGGTTTTGGAGGACAAAAATTTATGGATAACCAAGTAAAAAAAATTACTGAAATAAAAAAAATGATTGGTTCCAGGAATATTGAAATTGAAGTTGATGGAGGTATTAATTTAAAAAATGCAAAAATTGTAAAAGATGCTGGTGCAAATGTTCTTGTATCTGGTTCAACAATATTTAGTTCTAATGATTATGAAACAATTATTCATGATTTGAAATCCATATGAGGTTTTTAGTTTTTTTTATCGTATGGTTTGTTAATGTCAATCATTCAAATTCTCAAGATGCAATTTCAGTTCGAGCTGAACTTGCAAAAAAAAAATAATATCTGATTCACTTGAGATTCCTGCAAATGTTTTTGCTAATGAAAGTGTTCAAATAACAACTGTTATTGCTGAAAAAATCAGAAAAATTTATTTTAAAGAAGGTAGTTTTGTAAAAAAAAATGATCTTTTAGTTCAATTAGTAAATGACAAGGAACAAGCAATCAGAAAACAAATTTTAGCTGAATTACAAGAGGCGGAATTAAATTTTGAACGAGCAGAAAAGTTATCTGTTAAAGGCAATATTTCTCAAACAATACTTGAAAATAGGTTAATGAAAAAAAAAAAACTTCAAGCAACACTTGAGGAAATTGATGCAGAATTAGATGATTTAAAAATTAAAGCACCATTTGATGGTTTTATAAGTATTAAAAATTTTAGCGAGGGCTCATTATTAAAACCTGGTGATATTGTTACTAATATATTTGATATTAAAAAGGTTAGAATTGAAGCAAGAGTTCCAGAAATATTTATTAATAAATTCTCAAATAAGACAAAATTTATTTTATCATCTGAACTTTTAGATAAAAAAAAAATTACTGGAAAAATCTCAATTATTGACCCAATTGTAAATGAACAGACTAGAACATTTAAAATAATTGGAATTATTGATAACCCTAATTACACTCTTAAACCAGGGTTAATGATAAATCTAATATTTAAATTTAAAGAGAGAGAGGCATTATTAGTAAGAGAAAATGCCATTCTTAATCAAGATGATATATCCTTTTTATATGTAGTAAATAATAAAAATGAAGTCTTTAAAAGAAAAATAATAATTGGTTCAAGAAAAAATGGCCTTGTTGAAATACAAAATGGCATTACTAAAAATGACTTAATAATTTTTGAAGGTATTAACAAGATCAAGCCTGGTGCTTTAGTAAAGGTTCAATGAATATATCAGAATTTTTCATAAAAAAACCCGTTTCTTGCATAGTACTAGCAAGTTTCTTAATAATTCTTGGTTTATTATCACTATCTAAAATACCATTAAGACAATTTCCTGATATTGAAAGATCAGAAATAACAATTGATACAGTTTATCCAGGTGCTTCTTCAAATATTGTTGAAACTAAAATTACAGAAATTGTTGAAGGACAAATAAGTGGAGTAGATGGAATTGAATCAATCTCTTCAGTAAGCCGAGATGGAAGGTCAAAAGTTACAATTGAATTCATCGCAGAAAAAAATATAAATGAAGCTGCAAATGATGTAAGAGATTCTATTTCGAGAATCCTTGAAAACCTTCCAAAGGATTCAAATCCTCCTGAAATATCCAAAATTGATTCAGACTCTAATGCAATTATGTGGCTTAACCTCACTTCTGATGATATTTCACAACTTGAACTTACTGATTATGCAGAAAGATACTTGGTAGATCGTTTGTCAGTAATTCCTGGCGTAGCTAAAGTCAGGATATCTGGGGGTAAAAAAAAATCTCTAAGAGTTTGGTTAGACCCAAAACTTTTAGCTAAATACAAAATAACTGCAACTGATATTGAAAAAAAAATAATTGAAGAAAATATTGAAGTCCCAGCAGGAAGATTAGAATCAAAATACAGGGATTTTACAGTAAAACTAAACAGTAGATATAAAACAGTTAATGATTTCAAAAACTTAGTTTTAAAGAAAGGTCAAAACTTTTCTTTCGTCAAACTTGGAGATGTTGCAAAAATAGAAATTGGCCCTGAGGAAACCAGACAATTATTCCGTGGTAATGCTGAGGAAATGATTGGTCTAGGGATTTTAAAACAGACAAAAGCAAACCTATTAAAAGTAACAAATGGTGTCAAAGATGAGTTTAAAAAGATAAAAAAAGACTTACCTAAAAATATGAAAATTTACCAAAGTTATGATACTTCTTTATTTGTATCAGAAGCTCTTAAAGAGGTAATTTTCACATTGTGTTTAGCTATTATACTTGTAACTTTTATTATACTAATTTTTCTCAGAAACTTTACTAGCACATTAATTCCCTTTTTGACTGTGCCAATATCAATCTTATCAACTTTTATTTTTTTAAATCTTTTCGGGTATACACTTAATCTTATAACATTATTAGCACTGATTCTTTGTACAGGTTTAGTCATAGATGATTCAATTGTAATGCTTGAAAATATTCATAAAAAAATTGAATCTGGTATGAGTAAGTTAAATGCAGCAATTTCTGGATCAAAAGAGGTTTTCTTTGCAATTATTTCAACATCAGTAGTTTTAATATGCATTTTTATTCCGATAATTTTCTTGGATGGTGATACAGCTAAACTTTTCAAAGAACTAGCAGTTACAATTGTAGGAGCAGTATTCTTTTCAACTATAATTTCTTTAACACTTACTCCCATGCTTTGTTCAAAATTATTAAGTCTAGATAATAAGAATAATAATAATAAATTCGAAGATCTTTATATTAATACCTTAGAGAAAACTCTTAAAAAGAAAGTATTAATATTTTCAATTATTATTTCAATAATCGTTATAGCATTATTTATTTTTCAAAAAATTCCAAAAGAATTATCCCCAAGAGAAGATCGAGGAGCTTTTTTTATGATAATGGAATCTCCAGAAGGAAGTACATATGAAAATACTGTTAATCAAATGTTACTTCTTGAAAAAAAATTAATGAAGTTGAATAAAAATAACGAAGCTAACAGAATACTATTAAGAGTGCCAAGAAGCTTTTCTGGAACTGAAAATTTTAGTGATGGGATAGGTATTGTTGTATTGAATCATTGGGATAACAGAAGAAGTATTTGGGAAATAATGGAAGAAATAAAAGAAATATCCAAAGAAATTACAGATTCCAAAATCACAATATTTCCACCCAGAGGACTTGGTCAAAGAAGGTCAGGTTCTCAAGTTCAATTTGTTATTTCTGGGGAATCTTATGAAAATATTGATAAAAAAATGAACCTAATAATTCAAGAAGTATCAAAAAATAATAACTTTATCTTTTCGAGAACTGACTTTAAAAAGAACCGTCCACAACTTGAAATTGAAATAAACAAAGATAAAGCCTCTGACCTTGGAATATCTAATACTGAAATTGGAAGAACTTTGGAAATTCTTCTGGCTGGAAGAAAAATTAATACATTCATTGAAGATGGTGAAGAATATTATGTAATCCTCCAAGCAATCAAAGAAAAAAGGAAAGATGCCAAAGATATTGGATCATTTGAAGTAAGAACAATTAATGGTAATTTTGTTAGATTAGAAAATATTATGTCATTCAAAGAAGTTTTTGAAGCCAAAGAACTGAATAGGTATAACAAAATGCGTTCAATCACGCTTAGTGCTGGACTAAAAAAAGGTTATTCCTTAGGCGAAGCTATTGATTTTTTAGAAAAAACGTCCTTAAAAAATTTGAATGAAAACTTGTTAATAAATTTTAAGGGTCAGGGTAAAGAGTATAAAAAATCAACTAAACAATTCTATTTTTTATTTTTAGTTTCAATAATTTTTGTTTATTTAATATTGTGCGCTCAATTTGAAAGTTTTAAGTTTCCTTTCATAATAATGTTATCAGTCCCATTAACATTTTTATTTCCATTAATTTCTATATTTCTTTTTCAGAGTTCATTAAATATTTTTAGTCAAATTGGTATTATTATCCTAATGGGGATCGCTGCAAAAAATGGTATCTTGATAGTTGAATTTGCAAGACAATTAAAGTTAAAAGGAGCTAATTCTTATAATTCTCTTATTTCAGCTTGTAGAAAAAGATTTAGACCAATTATAATGACTGGTTTTTCAACAATTGTTGGTGTGATTCCTCTAGTAATTGGATCTGGTGCTGGTTTTGAATCAAGATATACTATCGGGATAGTCCTTATTTCAGGCATATTATTTTCAACAATCCTAACACTTTTTATAACACCATTTTTTTTTAAAATAATTGATAATGATTAATTAATGTTTCTTAAAATTATGTAATGAGAAAAAATTCTCATCAACTGAAAAATTATCAATTTCTAGATTATAGTACCTTTGAACCCATTTTTTAATTTCTTTCATAATTGAATTATCATAATTTAAACTTATACATTGAGTAGATGTTCTTTTATACTTTAAAACCTTTCCATTTCTTACAATTTCTTCACCATTTTTAAAAACATATTTAGCTTCCCTAAACATTGAATCTATAGGCTTTATAGGGTCATAAATAGAAATATCAGCTATTGAACCTTTTTTTAATGATCCTCTATCCTTCAAACCTAGTATTTTTGCAGGTGATGATCTGGTCATTATTGCTATGTCATACATTGAATAAGTTCTTTTAATGTCCTTTAAATGAGAAATTGAGTAGGATTCTTTATTTATTCTATCCAGGTTTGAGCATCTGAAATCATAATCCATTAAAAGTCTAAATAATTCTGGATAACTTGTGAAAGGTGCACCATTGGGATGGTCAGTTGTAAAAAATACTCTAGATGGTTCTTTAACTAGTAAAAATATCTCTAGACCAATTAGCCATTGTAAAGCATTAACAAAATTTTTTCTGTTATATTTATAGGGAATTATTCCACCTCCTCCATCTTCAATCTCAGAAATAACCCACTTCTTTGGGTTTGCATTATTTCGAGCTCCATGCTGTCTCAAAATATCAGAGGATATAGTAATTGTTGGTGTAAACATAACTTGCCCAACATCAACAGTTATATTTTTATTTTTATTTACTGCATCAGCTAACTCAAGTGCACCTGATGAAAAACCTTTTTTACCTTTTTTATCATAACCATAAAATTGGACGTGAGCTAGATGCATACGCCTTCCCTCAGCTGAATTTATAGTATCAAGTATGGTAGAAATATTTCCTGGGACACCAAGATTATTGCAATGAACATGAATTGGGTGTTTTATTTTAAGATCTTCATTTGCCTGATTTAAAGTTTTTAAAATTTGTCTTGATGAAACCCCATATGATGGAACTACATCATCTAAATTAAAAACAGTTCAGCCTTGCTTAAAAAACTCTGAACCTCCAGCATTAATGACTTTTAAACCAATACACTTTGTTGATTCCAGCGTATATGCCACATAATCATTAATAAAATTTTGGCCTTTTTTCTTATGAAGACTCTCTAAAAGAAAAGAATCATTTCCCAAAATTGCTAAACCTGCTTTATCAATCATCGGAATTTTTTCAAGTTCTAGATGAGTTAAAAAAGAATTTACTGGCAAAACAGCAGGTTCAACAACTGTAGTAAAGCCCATTTCTGCATATCTATATCCAGTTCCCTCAGATGTCCACCTAGAATTAAATCCTGGTAAACTTTTCTTTCTACCAAGGTTTTTTTCAGTAAATTTTGAATGTATCTCTGGACTTAAAAGTCTTGCATTATTTACATTCCCCCCCGCAATGTGAGAATGTATGTCAATTGCTCCAGCCATTACTATCATACCATCAACATCATAAGTAGTCTTATATTTGTAAAAATCAGATTTACTAGGTTCAACAATAAGGCCATTGTTAACGTAAATATCTTTTTTAACATTATTCATTTTTTGTGTAGGATCGAAAACTTTTCCATTAACAATTTTAAATTTCATATTGTACTTCCAACTTTTAAATATTAAGTATATAACTTTAATGTCGATTATTTT
>MDTB01077065.1_pt1 | contig 15820 bp, 16 predicted proteins | sample 811161 | NCBI WGS metagenome assembly MDTB01 (sample SAMN05326650, study PRJNA326480) | marine metagenome | isolation source: seawater | place: Mediterranean Sea | collected 2009 | reverse complement strand
TACATTTGTATTGAAGTAATATATGTCAGTGCCCGGGTGGTGGAATTGGTAGACACAAGGGACTTAAAATCCCTCGAAGGAAACTTCGTGCCGGTTCGAGTCCGGCCCCGGGCACCACTTTACTGATTTAATTATTAAAAAAGATAGCAATAAAAGACTTCTCTACCTAGAATACTTAAATTAGGAAATACCATGTCATTAAATAACGCCAAAGAATACGAACAAGAATTCAACATAAAAGATTTCTTCATATTTTTTTTTAATCAAAGAGTTTATGCGCTAATTTGTATTGTTTTTTTTACCTTCTTAGCCTTTATTTACTCAATTTTTTTAGAAGATAAATATACTTCTTCAAGTACTCTTTATGTTGTAGAAGACCAAGATGGAGGTGGAATTGGGAGTCTAATTAGTCAATATTCAGGATTGGCCGCTTCTGCAGGAGTTTCTCTACCTTCGGGGAGTACTTCAAAAACAGATATTTTCTTAGTAACGATAAATTCTAAAGAATTCTTCAATCACCTGTTAACCTTTGATGGAGTGAAAGAGAACCTTTTTGCTGGCATAAGTTATGATAAATCATCAAATCAGACTATTTTTGATGGTGAATCTTACGATGTTGAATCAGGAAAATGGTTGAATGGAGAACCTAATCCCTTAATAGCTTACTACAAGTTCAAAGAGGATGGGATTATGTCTGTTAACCTAGATCAAAATAATAATATGGTCACCTTATCTGTAACTCACGTTTCTCCTCAATTTGCCTTTTACTTTTGTAATTTAGTCATTAGAGAAATTAATAATGTCATCAGGCAGAGAAATTTACTAGAAAGTGAATCATCCTTAAGCTTCCTTAATGATCAGTACGCCAGTAGCCAGCAAAAAAATATAAAAAATTCAATAAATCAATTAATTGAAGCTCAATTGAAGATTCAAATGTTGGCGAATGTACGGGAGAACTATATGGTAAGGCCACTTGATAAACCATTTTTTCCGATAGGTAAATCAGGTCCATTCAGATTAACGATCACTTTTTTAGGCTTTTTATTGGGTTTATTTCTATCCTTTTTTGGTTCTCTTCTCGCTCTGTACTTGTTCCCACAAAATTCAATTAAAACTTAATACCTCCCTACATAAATAAGTATTCATATGGATTCATCAGAATTAAAGGTCAATATAGCAGTAATTGGATTAGGATATGTTGGCCTTCCTTTAGCGGTCGAATTTGGAAAAAAATACAATGTATTGGGATTTGACTTAAATTCAAACAGAATTAAAGAGCTTAGTAAAAATTACGATAATACGAATGAAGTTTCAAAAAAAGAACTGAAAACTTCTAACTACCTTAAATTTTCTGATCAAGTATCCGATCTATTAAATAGCAATTGCTTTATTGTTGCTGTTCCCACACCAGTAGATGAATACAAGCAACCAAATCTTGAGCCACTAATACAAGCAAGTGAATTGGTAGCAAAAGTTCTCAAAAAAGGGGATACAGTTATTTTTGAATCTACAGTTTTTCCTGGTGCCACAGAAGAAGTTTGTGTTCCGTCTCTTGAGAAAAGCTCTGGGTTAAAATTTAACAAAGATTTTTTTGTTGGATATAGTCCTGAAAGGATTAATCCCGGTGATAAGCTTCACAAACTAACAAATATTGTAAAGGTTACTTCAGGCTCGAACGAGGAAACCTCTCTTTTTGTTGATACCCTTTATTCGTCAATAATAACTGCAGGTACACATTTAGCCTCTAGCATAAAAGTTGCAGAGGCTGCAAAAGTAATAGAAAACACTCAAAGAGACATTAATATTGCTTTGATTAATGAGCTATCAATCATATTTAACAAATTAAATATTGATACTGAAGAGGTTTTAAAGGCTGCTGGTACTAAGTGGAATTTTTTGCAATTTCTTCCTGGTCTCGTTGGCGGCCACTGTATCGGAGTGGATCCATATTATTTAACATATAAATCTGAAGAAATGGGTTACAGTCCCAAGGTCATACTTGCTGGAAGAAAATTAAATGATGATATGGGCTTATTTGTTGCTTCAGAACTGATAGCCGCTATGAAACAAAAAAAAATTAATATAAAAGATGCCAAGATTTTAGTTATGGGTTTAACATTCAAAGAGAACTGTCCAGATACAAGAAATACCAAAGTTATTGATATTATAAATGCACTTTCTAAGCATGTTTCTAAAGTGGAATGTTTTGATCCATGGGTAGATGAACAAGAGGTTAAAACTAACTATCAAATTAATCAAATCAGTTTTCCTAAAGATAATGAGTATGATGCAATTATCCTATCTGTGGCGCATAAAAAAATTATTGCATTAGGTGCAGATAAAATTAGAGAATTTGGTAAACCTGCTCACATTTTATATGATTTAAAATATCTCTTTTCTAAAAACGAGACTGATATTAGGTTATAGAGATTTTATGGAATCCTACTTAAAGTTAAAATCACACCTTGAAAAAAATCAATATGTTTGGCTAATCACAGGTGTTGCTGGTTTTATTGGCTCAAATCTTCTTGAAGAACTTTTAAAATTAAATCAAAGAGTTGTCGGGATAGATAATTTTCTAACCGGGCATAAGCAAAATTTACTCGAAGTACAAAAAAATACTCCAAAACATCAATGGGACAATTTTGAATTAGTTGAAGGCGATATATGTGATTTAGAACTGTGCTCTGAAATTACTAATGGTGTAAATTATGTTTTGCATCAAGCTGCTTTAGGCTCTGTACCTCGATCTATTTTAGACCCTATCATTACAAATGAAGTAAATATCGGTGGCTTCTTAAATATTTTACAAGCATCAAAAAATAATAAGGTAGATAGTTTTACTTATGCTGCAAGCAGCTCTACATATGGCGATCATGAAGCGCTTCCAAAAGTTGAAGATTTTATTGGAAAACCACTTTCTCCATATGCTGTTACAAAATATGTTAATGAACTCTATGCTGATGTTTTTAAGACAAATTATGATTTTAATTCAATAGGTTTGCGTTATTTTAATGTTTTTGGAAGAAGGCAGGATCCTGAGGGTGCTTATGCGGCAGTGATTCCAAAGTGGATTCATGCCATGATCAAAAATAATGATGTTTTCGTAAATGGCGACGGTGAAACTAGCAGAGATTTTTGCTATATAGATAATGTAGTTCAAGCAAATATATTAGCAGCTTTGGTGGGAAGATTAGAAAAGAAGAAAATGAAAGTGGCAAATAATCAAACTTATAATATTGCAGTTGGAGGAAGAACAACTCTAAACGAGCTATATTTTATTTTAAGGGATAATCTTTCAAATCATTTCTCGTATTTAGATGGCGCATTACCAATTTATAGAGATTTTAGAGAAGGGGATGTGCGTCACTCCCAGGCAGATGTTTCTAAGGCAAAAAAGTTTCTAAATTATAGGCCAAGTCACACCATTAAAGATGGTCTTACTGAGGCGATGGAATGGTACATCAATAATTTAAAGTGAATTCTTCTCCCTCAGTTTCACTTTCATTTGCGATTTCTTCTTTGAAGAATTTCATGCCCTTGAAACTTAAGATTCGATTGGCATTATTGATTTTATTGATGGTTTTTAGTGCATTTGCAGAAATTGTAAGCATTGGAATGATAATTCCCTTTCTTACAGCTATAACATCACCGGAGGTCATTTTTACAAATCCATGGATGCAGCCAATTTTAAATGCATTCTCTATATCTTCAAATGCGGATCTTGCTATATTTTTAACTATTGTATTCTGTATTTTTGCTATTTTTTCTGCATTGATTAGACTGTTTACTCTTTTGTTTCAAACAAGATTTTGTTATTCCTTGGGCGCGGATCTGAGTACACAGCTATATAAGAATTCTCTATATCAACCTTACCCTGTTCATGTAGCAAGAAACAGCAGTGAATTTATCTCAACAATAGTTAATAAGACTTTTCAAAGCACTAGTTTTGCAATTCTTCCAATCTTAAATATTTTAAGTTCAAGTCTAATCTTATTAGCAATTGCTATTACTTTAATTATGATTGAGCCAGTTGTAGCTTTATTTGCATTTACATTATTTGGAGGTCTTTACGCGATTGTCATTTTGTTAACACGCAAAAAACTTGATCGAGATAGTCAAAGGATTAGCTTAGAACAAGATGAGGTTGTAAAAAAATTACAAGAAGGTTTCGGTGGGATTAGAGATATTTTAGTAAGCAATACTCAAGAGGTATACTTGCGATCTTACTCAGCTTCTTTTTATGCTTTGCAAAACGCATGGTCAAATGTTGAAATAATCAGATCAACTCCAAGATTTGTTATAGAGGCTTTTGGCATAGTGGCTATAGCTATGTTGATACTATATTTCTCTATCGAATCAAGCGGAGTGATAGGAGTATTACCTATTCTAGGGGCAATGGCGCTTGGTGCACAGCGAATGCTACCTGTACTTCAGCTTATCTATGCTAGCGTATCATCGCTTAGAGCTGGGTTGAGTTCATTAGCAGATATACTAAATTTATTAGAAATATCATCAGAGGAAAGCCTTATAAAGGCGCCAAGAACAAATGTTCCATTCAATCAAAAAATATCTATAGAAAATTTAAAATTTCAGTATGATTCAGAAGGCCCTATTATTTTGAATGGTATTAATCTATCTATTTTCAAAGGGGAGATGATTGGGATTATTGGTTCTACCGGAAGCGGAAAGAGCACTTTTATAGATATTTTAATGGGCTTACTTCATCCAAGCAGTGGTTATTTTATGGTCGATGATGAGATCATCACAGGCGTGAATAAATTTGGATGGCAGTCTCAGCTTGCGCATGTACCTCAAACTATTTTTTTAATAGATGGATCAATTACAGAGAATATCGCCCTAGGAGTTCCATTGGAAGAAGTAGATTTTCAGCTAGTAAGGGAATCAGCTAGAAAAGCGCAGATACACGACACAATTATGTCATGGGATAATCAATACAACACAATCGTTGGAGAAAGAGGAATTAGAATTTCAGGTGGCCAACGTCAACGTATAGCTATAGCACGTGCATTATACAAAAAAGCCTCCATCATTATCTTTGATGAAGCTACCAGTGCATTAGATTCTGAGACTGAAAATTCAGTTATGGAATCTATATTAAGCTTGGATAAAGAGCTTACTATAATAATAGTTGCTCATAGATTATCCACATTAAAAAATTGTACGAATATTATTGAATTATCAGATGGAAAAATTTTGAGACAAGGCGTATATAATGAAATTATAAAATGAAAAACTTCCTTACAACATATTTTGCAGAATATACTAAATTAGCTTTTGATAGGAGCATTTATCAAACTATTGAACATTTTAAGTCCTTTGCTTTAGAGGTTAAAACTGCAGATGCGAAGTTAATATTTGCCTGTAATGGAGTCAGTTCAGCAAAAGAATTAGATCTTCGAGTAGTCACTTTTGCTGGAAGAAATATTAATAACTCTCTTAAATCTCATGGCGACATCAATTTTTGGGTTAATAGCAATGCATATAATATTGTTGAATGCATCCATATGATATGGGCTACAACAGTAATAGATGCAATAGTTGGAAGCTCTGAATATCAGGTTTCTTAAATACTTTTATGAATATTTTATTGACAGGCGCCACTGGTTTTGTTGGTAGGCAGGTTTTGAAGAGCCTTGCCAAGGAGAATGTATCTATTAGAGTTATTTCCAGAGGAACTGATGATCATTTTTTTGCTAAATATAAAAATGTTTCTGAGGTTATTCATACAAATAATTTTTTTACCGAATCAGACACATGGTATGAAGAAGCCTGCCGTGATGTAGATATAATTATTCATGTTGCTTGGTACGCAGAACCAGGAAAATATCTTGAATCTCCATTGAATTTAGAATGCTTGGCAGGTACTTTAAATTTTGCTAAATCTGCTTGCAAGCAGGGTATAAAGAAATTTGTTGGAGTTGGGACGTGTTTTGAATATGATCTTACTAGCTCCTGCCCATTAGATATTAATGCGCCATTAAATCCTCAATTTTTGTATTCCATCGCTAAACTTAATGCATTTTTATTGCTTTCAAAATACTTTAATAATGAAAATATAGATTTTTTATGGACTAGGATCTTTTATTTATATGGAGAAGCTGAAGATGAAAGAAGGCTCGTTGCTGTTTTAAGAAAAAAATTAGCTCTTGGTGAGCCAGTGGATTTAACTTCAGGAAATCAAATAAGAGATTTTATGGATGTTAAAATTGCTGGTTCCATGATCGCAAAAGCTGCTATGGGTAGGAATGTTGGACCATTCAACGTATGTTCTGGAGAAGGCCAGTCAATAAGGGAATTAGCAGAAAACATTGCTGAAGAGTATGGAAGAAAAGATCTTCTAAATTTTGGTGCACGTGAAGATAATCTCGCTGATGCACCATATGTTGTTGGCCTTAAGACAAAGATTCTTTAAGTTAGTTAACAAAGCACTTATATTAATACATTTTCTCAACATACTTCAGTAGATTAATATGAAAACAATTTATCTCACTCCATATTTAGATATCTTATGTAAATGAAGTTAGAATAAGCTCGCAAAACACAATTATTAAAAAATTATCGGGTATTAACATATGAAAGCAGTTATCTTAGCGGGTGGTTTAGGCACAAGAATATCTGAAGAAACACATTTAAAACCAAAGCCAATGATTGAGATTGGTGGAAAGCCGATCATTTGGCACATAATGAAACTATATTCATCTCATGGAGTAAATGATTTCATAATATGTTGTGGCTATAAAGGCCATGTTATTAAAGAGTATTTTCAAAATTATTTTTTTTATATGTCTGATGTTACATTTGATCTAGCTGATAATAGTTTTCAAATTCACAAAAAAAATCTGAATCATGGAAGGTTACTTTAGTCGATACTGGTGAATTTACTCTTACTGCTGGCCGATTAAAAAGAGTATCAAGTTACCTAAGTCCTAACGAGCCATTTTGCTTTACCTATGGTGATGGGCTTAGCGATGTAAATATTACAGAGAGTATAAAATTTCATAACGATCATGGAAAACTTGCAACCATTACAGCCGTTCAGCCTCCAGGTCGATATGGTTCTTTGGAATGTGAGGGTCATAATGTTAAAGGGTTTACGGAAAAACCAAAGGGTGACGGGGGGCATATTAATGGCGGATTCTTTATCTTACATCCAAAAGTAATAGATTTAATTGCAGGGGATCAAACATCATGGGAAGAGGAGCCTTTGAAGATGCTAGCAGCCAGTGGTGATTTATTAGCCTTTAGGCATGATGGGTTTTGGCAAGCAATGGATACCTTGAGAGATAAGAATCAATTAGAGGATTTATGGTCTTTCGATAAAGCGCCTTGGAAAACCTGGACATGATCCAGGGAGCAGCATTAGCTAAATTCTGGAAAAACAAAAATGTCTTGGTGACAGGCCATACTGGCTTCAAAGGCTCTTGGCTTTGCTTTTGTCTTAATAGGTTTGGAGCTAATGTAACAGGGGTGAGTTTGGAACCAGATAGCTCCCCTAATCTATTTCATTTATTAAATGGAGAAAATCTTTGTAATAGCATCATTTGCGATATTCGCAATTTTGATTCACTTTCTGAGCATTGCAAAGCTAATGATCCTGAGTTTATCTTTCATCTTGCTGCTCAGCCTATAGTAAGAGAGAGTTATTTAAATCCAGTTGATACTTTTGAATCAAATATTATGGGGACAGTAAATATTTTAGAGTCAATGAAACTTTTATCCAATTTAAAAGCTGCGGTAATGATTACTACTGATAAAGTTTATCAAGAAAATAATATCTCTCAGGCTTACGTTGAAGGCGATCATTTAGGTGGCCATGATCCATATAGTTCTAGTAAAGCAGCATGTGAAATAGTGATCGATAGCTACAGAAAATCCTTTCTTTCAGACCGTGGAATTTCAATTGCTAGTGCAAGAGCTGGAAATGTGATTGGAGGAGGTGACTGGTCAAAAGACAGATTAATTCCTGATGCCATTAGGGCCTGGGAGAGTCAAAATATTTTAAAAATAAGAAGACCTTATTCAACTCGTCCTTGGCAACATGTTCTTGAGCCAATATATGGATATATGATGTTAGCTCAACTGATAACCTCTAATCCTGAAAAAGCAGAAGCTTACAATTTTGGACCAGATTCAGAATCTATAGCTTCGGTTCGTGATGTGATTACTTTGGCAAATAATTTTTTTAGCAGTGGAAAGGTGATATACGATCAAGAAAATGAAGGACCTCATGAAGCAGACTGGCTATCATTAGACATTACTAAAGCTAAGGATAATCTTGGATTCACTCCTAAATGGAGTTTATCTGAAGCTGTTGAGCATACTATTTCTTGGTATATGGATTTAAAAAAAGGCCAACATGCTGTAGGTCTATGCAATAAACAAATTGACCTTTATGAGAATGCTAAATGAAAAAGCTATCAAAAATTGAATTATCTCTTCAAAATTTAATATTAGTCGAACGCAACCATTTATCAGATGAAAGAGGTTTTTTTACCCGCTTATTTTGCTCGAATGAGCTTAAAGTAGCTGGATGGACTAAGCCTATTCAGCAGATAAACTTCACGAAAACAAAGCATAAAGGAAGCATTAGAGGAATGCATTTTCAGAATTATCCATTTGCTGAGATGAAAATGGTTACTTGTTTGCAAGGGAGTGTATTCGATGTTGCAATTGATTTGAGGCCTGAGTCAGAAACTTTTTTGCACTGGCATGGAGAAATTCTTTCTCTTGAAAACAAAAGATCTCTTATAATTCCAGAAGGTTTTGCTCATGGTTTTCAAGCTTTAGATGATGACTGTGAGTTATTATATTTTCATAGCGAACCATATGATAAGACTAGCGAAGCTGGAATTCTTTTTAATGATGAGAAAATTGGTATTACTTGGCCCATTGAAATTAGGGACGTTTCTATAAGAGACAGATCTCATCAACCACTTGATAGCAGTTTTAAAGGAGTAATTCGACAATGAATTGCAGGCATTGCAAAAAAGAATTAACTTCAACATTTTTAGATCTTGGCACTTCTCCTCCATCAAATGCTTACTTGTTGAAAGATGATCTCAAAAAAGAAGAGCCATATTTTCCATTAAAAGTTATGGTCTGCAGCAATTGCTGGCTTGTTCAAACGTTAGATTACACAAATGCAGAGGAGCTATTTAGTAAAGATTATGCTTATTTTTCTAGTACATCATCAAGCTTTCTTGCGCATGCCAAAGAATATTCTAAAAATATTACTAGTAATCTTTCATTAGATAAAGAGAGTTTTGTAGCAGAAATAGCATCAAATGACGGATATCTTTTGAAGAATTTTATTGAAAGTAATATACCTTGCATAGGAATTGAGCCTACCGATAGTACAGCAGATGCAGCAGAAAAATTAGGCATTCCAGTTATTAGAGAGTTTTTTGGTGAAAAAATAGCTATTAATCTCTCAGATTCTGGAAAAAAAGCCGATCTTATAATAGGTAATAATGTTTATGCACACGTTCCTGACATAAATGATTTCACTAAGGGTCTATCTATTTTATTAAAGCCAGAAGGCACTATAACTCTAGAGTTTCCTCATCTAATTAAACTGCTTGAGTTTAATCAATTTGATACTGTTTATCATGAACATTTTTCCTATCTTTCACTTCACTCAGTTACTTCAATCTTTAATATGGCCGGACTGCGGATTTATAACATTGAAGAGCTACCAACTCATGGAGGCAGCATTAGAGTTTACGGTTGTCACGCAAACGCAAATATTAATGAAGATGAATCTGTAAAGACTATGTTGGAGCATGAATATAATTTTGGCATTACCGATATGAAGATTTATGATTCTTTTCAAAATATAGCTGAGCATGTAAAGGAATCCTTTATCAAATTCTTAGACAATGCTTTGGCATCTAACAAAGTAGTTGCTGGTTATGGTGCTGCAGCAAAAGGAAATACTCTCATGAATTTTGCAGCAATAAAAGATAATTCCATTGCGTTTGTTTGTGATGCAGCTCCTGCGAAGCAGAATAAGTTTCTCCCAGGAACACATATTCAAATTTTACATCCAGATAAATTAATTTCTAATGAGGTAGATTACATCATTATATTTCCCTGGAATATAGCCTCAGAAGTTAAGCAACAACTAAGAGATAAATTAAAATATAAAGCTAAATTCGTCACATTTATTCCAGATTTATCAATAGAAGACTTATAAATTAGATTAATTTACCTATTTGGTAAGTATAATTGAAATAATTTTTAAAATTTAGAAATGTCTAAGTGTATTTTAATTTGCCCGAATCTTTAGCTGGAGTCTAAACTGACTCTTAGTTTTAATATTTTATTATTAAGGAGAAATAAATGTCCGAGTTTGAAAAAGAAGTTGCCGCTAGATTAGATAATGTTCCAAATGAAACGAATTTAATTGAATCAGCCGCAGCATTTGTTCTTGCGTCCACTCCACCAAAATATTCATATAATTTTTCATGGCTAGGAAGGCCAATTATTCAATATCCTCAGGACATGGTAGCGGTTCAGGAAATAATCTGGAATGTGAAGCCAGATTTAATCATAGAGACAGGCATAGCTCACGGTGGATCATTAATTTTAAGTGCTTCTATGTTAGCTCAATTAGACCTTGAGGATGCTATAAAAAACGGAACAACTATAAATCCTGCAGATTCAAATAGAAAAGTTTTAGCGATTGATATTGATATCAGGGCACATAACAGACAAGCCATTGAGGCGCATCATTTGTCTTCTAGAATTCAGATGATTGAAGGCTCAAGTATAGATGAGGACATAGCTAGTCAGGTTAAAGAGATTGCTAGTGAATACAAAAATATTTTAGTTTTTCTTGATAGTAATCATACTCATGATCATGTCTTATCTGAGCTGGAACTTTATGCCCCTCTTACAAGCGTAGGAAGTTACTGTGTGGTGTTTGATACTATTGTTGAGGATATGCCGGAAGACATGTATCCAAACAGAGACTGGGGCCCAGGTAATAACCCAAAAACAGCAGTGTGGGAGTTTTTAAAGAGTCATTCTGAATATGAAGTTGATAGCGCACTCGAAAACAAGCTATTGATTAGTGTCGCTCCTGAGGGATATTTGAAGAGAATTCGGTAAAAATCTTATTAATTTTTTTTGAATCAATGATTGCAAGTAAAGTGTATAATTCCGACAATCCTCCACTATTTAGCATTGTTATTCCCACTAAAGATAGACCAGATCTTTTAACCGATTTGGTGAACTCCGTGTTGACTCAAGGATTTCAGAATTTTGAAATTGTTATATCTGATAATAGCTTAAACGAAAAAACTAATCTCCTACTTGGCTCAATAAAAGACAAAAGATTAAGATATCTTAAAACTGGCGGTCTTAATATGTCAGAAAATTGGAATGCAGGCATCGATCTTTCCATAGGAAAATATTTGCTTTTGTTTTCAGATAAAATGGTTCTCAAAAAGAATGCATTGCAGTATTTAGCAAATTACATTGAAAAATATTCACCGGAATGCATAAACTGGGATTTAGATAATTTTTTTGATAAGGAAGGGCTTTATACTCAAGCTGCTCATTCGCAATATAAAAAAACTATCTCTTCAAAAGAGATCATAAAAAAAGTGCTTTCTTCTGAATTTGATTCTACTAGATTGCCTTGCCACTGTAGTTCCGCAATTTCAATGTCGATTGTAAAGTCAATAAAACTAAAAACTGGTAGAGCATGCATGCAGTTAAATCCAGACTATACTTTGGCATATCAAGTATGTCTTAATACTACTAAAGTCCACAACTTAGATAAGGCGCTTAGTATTCTTAGATATCCTGAACTTAGAACAGGATACGGTAATGGTTATCAAGAGGCACTCAAAACTAAGCAGGCAAAGATATTTATGCAAGAAAACTTAAGTTGGATCGATAGAACGAACAAGTATGAGGATGTTAGGATTAAAGGTAACCACTTTGGTTTGGATCGAATTTTAAAAGACTTTTATAGTATTCTTGAATTATATAATTTAAATCCAGATGAATTTTTACCAAAACAGCAAAGATACATAAATTATTATTATTTTACCTATCTAGAATTTATCTTTAGAGTAAACATGGGTTCAAATATGAAATATGAATTATCTCTTTGGAATGCATCTTTATTAAATGAAAGTGTAGCATTGCAAAAGGTAATATCCTCAATGACCAAAAAGTTGAAATTTAAAATTTGGCTCATCAAAACTAAAGTTTTTTTAAAAAACATTCCAATTTTTAAGCATGCAATTTTCTTAATTAGAAACCACAACATTCTTCTTGGTAAAAGAGTATTTTCTTCTATCGAAGAATGTCTTGAATTCACAGAAATAACTTAAATAGTTTTTCTATGTAAGTGATTTTCATCATCAAAAGCTAATCCTCGATAGAGGGTGCTGAAAATGCTATTAATTTTTCCCCGATATTGTCTTGTGCCTTGTTTAAAACTCTTAACCAGAAGCCTCTGAGAATAGTTTCATATAATAATTTAGATCATGAAACATACTCAACAATCACTCCGTTAAAAACGAACAGCCTGATGAGCTATATTTGTATTAGACTCTTAAGATTGATTTCATTTTTTTTAAAATTATTAATTCCCTCAATTAGCTCTTTAAACTGACAAAATGAGGATGGGCCAAGCAATAAGCAGTTTTTTGGTTGAGTTTTAATCGCCCATAATGCTGATAAAACTGGAGCTGATATAGATAACTCTTTTGAAACCTTTGAGATTTTCTTTAAAATTTCTTGGGTGGCTGGTCTTTGCAGTATCTCGCTTTTTTCTTGAAGCTCTTTGCCTAATTTAATTCTACTATTAGGTCTAATAACTGAATTTTCTAAATACCAATTCGTTAAGATACCTCCGGCAAGCAAACCCCATGTAATCGTGGCGATCTTATTAGAATGAAGCCAGCTTATGAGGGAATTTTTTTTGTGACAGTTAAGCAGATTATATTCAAACTGATTTGATATTGGCATCATGAAATCTTGTTTTTTTGCAGAGGAAATAAAATCTATAAGATTATCTTTTTGAAAATTACATAGACCATAATTTTTTATCTTTCCTTGATTTTTAAGTTCATCAAGAGTTTCTAATATTTCATCAGTTCTTTTTGATGAAGATGGCGCATGTAGTTGTAAAAGGTCTATAGTTTCTACATTTAGCTGGGCTAGAGAAAGATCACATTGCCTTAAAATATTTTTTTTTGAATATCCAAAATGCCTCTCATTTTTATCTGAAATACCTCCAATTTTAGTAGCTATATAAAATTTATTTTTTAATTTTAAATCCTTGAGCACTCTAGCTATCATTCTATGGCAATCACCTCTTGCATAACTAACTGATGTATCAATAAGTTCGATGCCATTACTTTGAGCTAGTGAAAATATTTTTTTAGACTCAGAAAAGCTAAGCCTCCATCCCATCATCATTGACCCTAGTCCTATTGAGGGAAAGTGAGTGCTGATATTTTTTTGAGTCTCCTTTTCACCCATATTAACTAGGCTGACCAAGAAATCATTTAGAATGCATAAAAGATTTAACTTTATATTTAGTTAAGCCAGGATTCCTTGAGTTTAATCCGAAATAAGAATTCCCAGTTCTATTTAAGTATTCAGAGTAAATTTTTTTGATTATATTGACCACAAACGGCAATGGAATTTTTTTTAATATATTCTTGAAAGTTTTAGTTTCTGATAAATGAACTTCAGGATGCTCTTCGGGGTCTGATAAGAAATTATTAACTAAAGAGATGTTTTTATTTTTACTCCAGTCTATGCTCTGATTTATTTCTTTATGGGTAAAGTCTGTACCTTGAAGAAATGTTCTAGCCATTACAAAAACCCCAACAGATGAGATAACATTTACTTGATCACCGTTTGTTGGTTCTGTTACTTGATACCATTCATCTGTATTAACTGCATCGCATAAGAACACCTCAGTATTTTTATAACCATTTTTTTCTGAATATAGGGAGAAAAAAAGCTCTGGAGAGAACTGCCAAAATCCGTGGCCACAGTGATTATTTGCAGGCAGCATGTGAAGTATTTGACCGCCTGGTTTGCATAATAGAGAGCAATTTTTAAATGCTTGAGGTAAATTATAAATATGTTCTAAGCTACCTCCATCAATTACAGTATTATATTTACCATGAAGATTTTCTGGAAGAGGAGTATTCATGTCAACAACATAAGTAGGATTTTCATAGTCATCATAATCAATTGAATCAACCTTAGTTGCTCCTAAGTAATTTATTATTAACTCTTCGCAATAATTTTGAATTTTATAGTCTGATGCAGTTTTAATTATTTTTTTTACATCACATTCTTTTAGCATTAACTCCTGTTTGCCAATAGTGACAGTATCTTGAAAAGATTTTATATCATCAGAAATTGATAAAAAATTTAAAGCATTAACATCTATACCCATACTTTAAGCCCTATTTTTTTAAATCTTTTAAGTAGTTGTTGATAATGGATTCAGCATAAGGCGAAGTGTTTAATAACGCAACTTCATTCTCTTTACGATTCTCTACTGCATTATATTTTGTATAGTGCGGAATAGCATCTGTCTTTTCATTCTTAGTTGAAGCGTAATAAAATGCTGAAAAGACGTTTCTGCAGATATTTTCTGGAGTATTTATTTTAGTGGGTTGGCCATGATAGCTTTCATTAGTGGTATCGAAGATAACAACACGGTTAAATAAAGGCTCAATTTCTTTCACCTTAGATTTTCCGTCAGTTGTCCATAATTCTAGATTACCTTTATATTCTTTTTTCCAATCTTTCGTAAAATAAAATAAAATATTACATCTTCGCCATGCCTGAAGCCTTTGATGCCAATTAAAGTCTACATGAATATTTAAAAAGCCACCTTTTTCAGTCATCATAGCTCCTCCTCCGATATAATAAGGATCAGGAATTAATGATTTATTCCCAGTAAGCACTTCTAGAAACAATAAAAATGATCTTGAAGATAGAGCAGAAGAAAAAAGCTTAAAATTTCTAGAGAAATATCTCGCATCGTCTAAAAAGTGCCTACTAGCATTTTCATGACTATGAAATTTGAATTCAGTATTTTGGTTATCAATGGTTGGATATTCATTTGCTAATGTATCAGCAATGCTTTGAGGTAAAAACTCATCTAAAACTATATGAGGAAATGGCTCATTATCTGTATATATTTTATTGTTATCATATGCTAGTTTTGCATATTTTTTATCGTCAAAAACTTCTAAGATTTCATAATAAAGTTTTGATGTTTCGTCATTTTTATAGGATTTTTTTGACATAGCTAAAATTTTTTTAACTTTTAATTAAAATGTTAATATTACATAAATTGGGTCGATTTTAACATCTTTCGTGACCATAGATATTTATGTTGTTGAAGTAATTGTAACGCCTTTGTCTTCGCAAAAATGAAGTTTAAGACAACATTTTGGCTGACAGAGTATATTAATTCTAAATAAATTGCTTATATGACATGTGATGAATATAATATTTAGATATAGGGATTCAAATCTTACTCTTCCCACTTACTCTATATGTTTGTAGACTAGCTGTTTCGCAATAACGCAAAAACGTTTAATTCTTTAGAGGATTGCTTAATTGATACAAAGGTGCTTCAGCGTGAATCAAATCTCTAATTTATTTGTGGATACCTAGGTCGCTCTTGAAAACTATATTTGTCATTGAAAGCCTTTCCTCCAAAGGTGGTGCTGAGCATGCTCTAATTAATTTGGTAACTGAGTTTCAGAGCAGAGGCTTGAAACCACAAATAGTCTATCTT
>MDTB01066856.1_pt1 | contig 15820 bp, 8 predicted proteins | sample 811161 | NCBI WGS metagenome assembly MDTB01 (sample SAMN05326650, study PRJNA326480) | marine metagenome | isolation source: seawater | place: Mediterranean Sea | collected 2009 | reverse complement strand
TTATTGATAAACTAGAAAGTACAATAAATTTTTCAGGACAATCTTTTGACGAAGTATGGGCAATGGATGAATTTGCTCAATATCAAAATAATACACAATTAAAAGATTATGTAAAAAATGAATTTCTAATTGAAAAAAATAATCAAATTGTAAAATCTATTGAAGATGATATTCAAGCAGCTAAAGCATTTCAATTAGATGATAATATAAGTAGTACATTTAATGCTAATCAAAAACGTATTCAAGATTATAAAGCATTTGGTCCAGAACATGTTCCAATTTCAAATGAAAAACTTACATTACCGCCTGGAGGTGAAAATTTTGCTACAACAATTTTTGGACCTACAGGGTTACGTAAAAAAATAATTGAAACTTCTCCATTTGGTAATGTAGTAAAAAAATCTATAGATTATGAAATTAATATGTTATCTGAAAAATATAATAATCCTGGAACTCCTTTAGAAGTAAAAAAAGAATTAGCATTAGCGTTACAACAAGCTATTACAGATAAAGTATATTTACTTGGTGGAGATAGAGATTTAAAAGATGAATTTAATGCAGCTTTAAAAACTCATAATCTTTTTGGAATAAATATTGGTATAGCAAATCCATCAAAAAGAGCTAAAGAAATTGTTAATACTTTAGGAGAACATTATCGTGAAACAAATGGATTATTTAAAAATCCTAATTCTGTAGATGCTACATTAGGTGCTCAAAATGCATTAGCAAATGCATTCAGTACTCCAGTTTATGTTTCAGAAGGTAAAGACGTTACAAGGTTATATGAATTAACAAACGATGGTTATGTAAATCATATAAGTAATTTGCAAAAATCATTAAATTTAGCAACATCATATAGTAATGATTTAATGAATAATAGATCAAGATTTGTACCTACTAAAAATAGCGGTACAACAACTGAAAATATGTTACCAGATCCAAAAGGAGTAACAAACGAAACTGGTATACAAGTAACACCAACATTATAATATTATAATAGAATAGAGGTATAAATCATGGCTGAATTTCAATATCAGACACGTGAAGAATTAGCAGAAAAAGTGCTACAAAAGTATCCTGATAGTTATCAGGGTCAAAACCTTCGTGCTATTTATACCGACTATACTAGTAAATTTCCTCAAATAAAAAAACAAGTAGCTGAAGAAAATCTAACAGAAATTGATAATAGTATTTTTACTGGTGAACCAGAAGAAGATGCTCAAGTAGATCCTAAAAATGCATTTACAGCTATGAGAGAAGTCTTTAGTGCTAAAGATGGATATAAATACGTACCATTTATACGTGACTTAGAAATAGCTGAATCAGTTGATTTAATGGTTGCTGGTAAACGTGTAGCTAAAGGTGAAGGTTCTGAAGAAGATATAACTAAAATTAAAAATTTTACTTTAGATCGTGATAGAGAAAAAACATGGGGATATAAAACAGTACAACTTATAGCACAAATACCTGCATATGCTGGTGAAATAGGAGCAATGTTTTTAACAGCTGGTATTGCAGCAGGTGCTAAAGGTGGATTAGTTGCTACAAAAACAGCAAGTAAAGCTGCTCAAGAATTAGTACTTAAACAAGCAGCTAAACGTATTACATTAGATGAAGCTAAAAAAGCTGGTGCAAAATTATCATTTAAAGACAATTTAAAACGTGTTGGTTTTGATACATTAGCTGATGTTGGTAATATGGAATTTGCTAAAAGATTAGCCAAAGGTGCTACAATGGCTAAAAATAAAGAAGTAGGAGATTATATACGTAAAGTAGGTATAGCTGGAACAATTAAAGGACAAGCAAAAACATTAGGTGTAGGTATTAGAAGTGCTGCAGCTATGAATGTATTTAGATCTCCACAAGCTATTAATCAAGCATTACAAAAAATGGCACCTACATTTGTAACTGAAGAAGGTTTAGATGAAGAAGTAGCATTAAGATTTGTTGATCCTGGTGACAACATAGTACCAGCATTAGCTAAAGCATATGCAGATCAAGGTATAGAATACTTTTCAGAACAAGTTGGATCATCATTATATTTTATGCATCACTTTTTTGGTGGGGAAGCATTACGTAAAGGATTTGTTAATGCAACTAAAAAGGGATTAAGTAAAGTACCAGGTAGTGAATCTATTAATAATGCTATAGTTAATATGCCATTAAAAGCTGCAATGCTTAAACATTTATCTAAATTTAAAGCTACACCTGAATTAAAAGAAATATTAGCACGTGCTGGATGGAATGGTACTATTGCAGAAATGTACGAAGAACGTGTAGGCGGTGCATTACGTAAATTTACACCAGGATTAGAAGGTGAAATAATACCACCTATAGATCAATTAATGTCAGAAGCTGTAGCATTTAGTATATTTGGAGGTTTATCTAGTTCAGCAGATGTTATGACACGTACTAAATTACTTGGTGGTCAAGGTATAGAAAACTATAGAAAGATACAAGAATTAGTAAATACTGATCCTACAAGTACAGAAGCTGTAAGATTAGAATCAGAGTTAAATGAAATAATAAATGAACAAGCAGATTTAGCTAAAGAACAAGCTGAAAATCCCACGTTATTAACTAAAATAATGAGACAAGTTAAATTTGGTAAATTTGAACCATTTGCTAATTATGAACGTAGAGGATCTATTAGTGAAGCATTAACTATGATAGGTGCTGATAGTTTAGATGCACGTATAAGAGCTGATATAGCAGAAGGTAAATCACCAGAAGTTATACGTGAAAATGCTAAAGAAACAATTAAAGAACATTTAAAAGCACAAGGTATACGAGAAGTTAAAACAGAAGCAGATCGTAAACGATTTCAAAAATTAATACAAGATGGTCAAGTTAAATTTCATAGAGATGCAGAAGGTCGTGGTTTTTATAATGTTAATATGGATGCTGTTGCAGAAAACTATGAAACAACAGATGTAAAAAATATTGTAGATACATTGCAACAAGACAGAACTACAATGTTTATTAATGATAAAACTTATCAAAAATTAAATGCAGATGGTGTATTAGAAGGTACAAGTATAAATCATATTCTTGATACTAAAAATCCTGAAGCTCCTCCTTCTATAGGAGAAGTAATGAAACTATTTAATATGTCTAGTCCTGCAGAAGCTAAAGCTACATTTGAAGCATTACAAACAGTTTATAAAAGTTTAAAGAAAGTTAATAAAAACTCTAAAGATCCTAAACGTATTACAGTAAACATACTACCTAATGTAGCTATTATAAGAACTAAAGAAGAAGTAGAAGCATCTGGTTATGCTGTACCTAAAGGACAAGAAGGACAAAAGAAATTTGTATCTTATATTGGTGGTACATCAACAATAGATCCGTCCGATCCAAATCATATTATAATAGGATTATCAGGATATTCTAATGCATCTGTATTATTTGAAGAATTAATAGAAGGTGTTGCTAAAAGCGTAGATATAACAGATCCAACATTTACAATGGTTAGAGATGTTATTAAACGTGCAGTTAAAGCTGCAGGGATTGAAGGATATAGTGAAATAGAAACTATATCTAAATCAATTGTAGCAAGTGTATTAGGTAATTATATAGGTCAAGATGCAGAGTTATTTAATAACATTAATTTTACACAAAATGAAAAAGATTTATTGACAGCGTTTTTAGAAACTTATCTTGGTGAACAAGCAATAAATGCAATGGTAAAGGAACAGACAAGAGAAGCAGAGAATGCTCAAACAGAAGAAAGTACTAGTACTGATGTTGTTCCTGAAATAAATGAAACAGAGAGCCAAGAAAAGGAAGAACCTGCAAAAAAACAAGAGTTAACGGAGAAATTAGAAGATGCAGCACAGCAGGATGAAATAGATAAAGAGGCAGCAGAAAAAATTATTGAAGAAGTCGCTACTGCTGTTGAATCATTAAAATCAGAAGAAGCATTCATATTAAAATCAGGTATTAGAGCATTAGAAGAAATGATTGCTCAAGGTGATGTTGATGGTAAAACTATAGTGCGTACTGCATTAAACATTCTAAATAGATCTGGAGTTAGTTTTGCACAAAATGTCATAGCTGTAGATGAAGATATGTCATCAGATGAAGCTATGGAATTAGGATTACAAGCTACATATAATGATGTAATGCATGATCTTAAAATACTACAAGATATAACAAGTAGTTTATTAGGACAAAAAATAGATTCTTTGTATGGTGGTCAGCATGCTGCACTAGAATATTTATATAGTATACTACGTGACAATGCAGAAACCAGAGAACTAATACAAGATATAATAAAAAATCAAGATAGATTTGATGAATTTATAAATACATCACCATTAAATTTTAAATTAAATGTATTACATACAGCATTAAAAGAAATTTTAACAGAAGGTAAAGCTGATAATGCAGAAGGTTTACGTTTATTAGAACGTATGTATAGACGCTATGAAAATCTAGAAGTACTACCTGTATATGAAATGTCTATAAGTGCATCAGGTCAACCATTAATTAAAACATTAAATCAGGGATATAATGAATTAAAATTTAGAGAGCTTATATATAAACAATTACAGTTTCATTTACGTAATGGTAATATACAAGGTTTAATGCAGAAATTTCAAGCGTCAGTACGTAATGGTCAAGTAGATGTAGATACAATGGCTAAAAACTTTTCTATCATTACAGGTTTAAAACCTGAACTATTTAAAATGATGGATATACAAGACACTCTTAATAGAAAACGTTTAAGACGATTTTATGAAGAATTTATGGTAGCATTAGATATTGCTAGCAATCAAGGATCTAGAGGAGCACAAGCTACATTCCTAGCTAAATGGTTTTATGAACATAAAGCTACAATGGGTAGCCCTACTACAATGTTAACAGATCTATTAAAATTTAATCCTTTACATGCTGGTTTATCATTAAACTATACAAATACAGAAGGTAATAAAGAATTAGCTGTTAGATCAGCTAGTCATTTAATTAAAGCTAGAAACGCTATTGCTGCTGAATTAGGCATTAAACCTAGTGAAGCATTAGCTATGTTAAGTGGTGTATCTGTAGAAGTTACTAATAGAACGAACAAAAAAGGTGCTAAAAAATTATTAGGTGCAGAACGTGATACACAATTATTTGAATTATTTAAAGCATCTGAAGGTGGTCAGTATTGGCAATCAGCTGGACAGATGGGTGGTAAAAATCAAATTTATTTATTTAAATCTAAAAAATATGAAACACCAGAAGATATAAGAAAAGCTATACAAGAATATACAGAATTTTATGAAGAACAATCTGATCACGCTAAAAAGTTTTTAGCAAAACCACAAGATTTAAATAGATTATATAATTCATATATAAAAGCTAAAGTAAAAGATCAGGCTTCTTTATTATTTGATATTAATACAATTATTAATAAAGCAAAACATGGTCAAGTATTGCATGGCGATTATTCATCATATAAAGATTTAGGTGATTTAGTTAAACGTGCTGCAATTATACCTACACCAGGAGAAGCATTTAAAACTAAAAAGACTATTAGATTTTTAGTAGTCGAAGATAGTAATTTAGCAGATGGTATGGGTGTATTTTCTAATCAATTTGGATCTGAACATGCAACATATCATGGTGCTATATATAGTAAAGGTAATAGTAGTAGTCTATCTATTAAACCTGTAGTTACATTTATAGACTCTACAGGTAAACGTAGAATACTAAAAGGTAATTTAATTAATGCTGATTTATTAGGCAATCTTGGTACATGGAAAGCTGTAAAAGAATGGTTAGATAAATACAATCAGGAAAATCCTGAAGCACCTATAGATATGATAATACCATCTAGTATGGTTAAAGGATCATATGCAACACAAGGTGCATTAGATGCATTACCAGAAGATACTAGTTCTATTGTAATAGAAACAATACCTGGTTCAGAATTTATTACAGTACAAAATTTAAATTATGGCACAGAAGTAACTGTTAAAAATCAATCAAAACAACAAATAACAGATACATTATTTGGATTACATACAGATAAAATAATAGATTTAGTAAATTCTAATACACAAGATCTATTAGATATGATTGATGAAAGTTTTAATATTGAATTTAGTCAAGCAGCCGCTAGTACAGCACAACAATTAAGAGAATCTAAAGGTGATCTTACATTACTTGATCAAGAAGCTATAGATACAATTACTAATATAGCTAAAAAATTTAGACCATATGATAACATGGAAGCATCAGATGGTCAATTAGCTGCTGAATTAATACAAGTAGTACAAGGTATATTAAGAGATCATACATGGACAGAAGAAGCTGACGCTAAATATTTTGAAAGTGTATTTCGTGCAATCAACGAAGGTGTATCTGAATTAGATCCTGCTATTAGTCAAGTAGTATCACAAATAAAAGCTAGGTTTATACAACGTGCTACTCGTAGACAATTACCTAGAGCTATGATGCAAAAAGTTGCAGCAGTAGATCAATTTATACCAACATTTGAACAAATAGGTAATAATGTTAGATTACCAATGATTATGTCTAATACACAAGATGTAAGACAAACTCGTGGTGGTTTTAAAAATAAAGCTGCAGCAATAAAAGAAATACAAGATAATCCTGAAAAGTATCAAGATATGTTTGTCATCGATGACAAAGGTAATGTCACTAATAAAATTAGAGATTATGAATTAAGAAATCCTGAAGAAAGCCAAAAATTAGGTTTACAAGGTTGGTCTATACCAGGAGGTATAATAGTAGAGTCACGTATTCCTGGTGAAAATATGCAATCACATATACCACATAGGTTATTAAAACCTGTTAATGTAGGTGGCACAGGTAACTTTTCTGTATCACCATTAGATGTATCATTAGCTAAAGGTGAAGACTTTGATGGAGATATAGGTTATCAATATGTATTATATAATAATCCTAAATCAGTTATAGAAGATAGACGTAATTTACAAATACTATTAATGGCTGATACATATAGTAAACCAGAGTATTTAGAATCAGCACGATACGTAGTTAATCCAAAATTATTTGATAATTTAAATGGTAGATTAGATGAAGGTACACCTGTTTATAATAGTAGATCAGGTGAAATATGGGCTAATGAGTCTAATAGTACAGCATTAGATGCATTAGGACGTGTAGCACAATATGTTAAATTTTATGATATAGCTGAATATTTAGAATTTTCATTAAAACCTGATGCTAAAATTAATAATATGACATTTGGTAATGTTTCTATTAAATATCATACTGGTCCAAGAGCAGATAAGAAAACAGAAAACATAGCTGTTACAGTACGTAAACGTGCATATTCAACAGCTATGATTAATATTACTGTAGATAATGTATCTAATCAACAAATGCGTAAATTAGGATTAGATGAAATAAGTACACCTATTGCTCAAATATTATTATTTTTACAAACAGATATAAATGACAGTAATATACAAAACAGAATGCAAGATATAGTTGAGTTCTTATTAAAAGAAGATACACAACGTTATATTGCTGCACGTAGACGTTATGAATCATTAAGTTTTGACAGAAATGTAGCACCATATAATGGCAAAACAAGAGTAGAAATACTTGATATGATTATGAAAGAACTTGGTGTAACAAATACAACTAATTTATTAGAATTAGATAAAGTAATACAAGAAGTAGGATTAATAGCTAATTTTATAGATAGTCAATACAATGCACCTAAAAGTGCTGCAGAAGTTATCTTACGTAGACAAACACGTGATGCTATATTTGAAAACAATTTACAAATATTTAACGTTGGTAATGCTGTAGTAAATGATACGTTTGCACCTATATTAAAACCAATAAATACATATCTAGAACAATTAGTTAATCAAGCATTTAGTAACAACATATTATTATCACAACAAGGTCAAGCTATACGTGATAGTTTTAAAGATTATCAAAAAGATAATCAATTATTTTTAGAAGAAGCTGAAAAAAATATATTAAGAATGTTAGCCATACGTGCTGTTACTAAAGAAAATAAACCTGCTTATGCAAATGAATTAGGATATTTAATGGATCTTATACAAAAAGAACAAGAAGCAGACTCAACTAACTTGTTCTTACATATGTTAACACAAGATACTAAAGGTGCTAATAGAATAATGTTAGATCCATTATTTCATATGAATAATATAAGACCTGATATAGTAGATAGAGCTAGAGCTGACTTTAAAAAATTATCACCAGAGCTACAAGAATCACTTATTAGACATCAAGTATTAGTATATGGAATGACTGGTAGTACTTGGGGTGGTGGTTATATGTCATTAATACCAGGTGATGTAAGAAAACAATTATCTGAACAAGTAGCAGAAGAAATAATTAAATTTAATCAAGGTCAAGCACCTAAAGATTTTATTGATTTTATTACACAACCATCAGGTAAATTAAAGAAAACACCAATAGAGTGGAAATACAAAGCTAAAAAAGTTTGGTATCAACAAAAAGATCCTATTGTTACAAATACTATTTTAAAAGAAAGTATATTAAGACAAGACACTAATTGGTTAGAACGTATACCTGCTAAATATTTTATAGAAGAAGGTGTTACTATACAGGATATAAAAGATGAAATTGCATATGCTAAAGAAGCATCTTTAATAGATCAAACTGTATTAGAAAATCCTGACAATCTTAATATACAACCTGATAATTTAGGTAGTGATACATCTAGTTATTCATTATTAGAATATCATCAAGCTGTTACATATACGTCAGCATTAATGATGTCAGGTGCAGAAGGTGCACATAAAAGATTTTTAGATCTTATTAATGATGCTGATACTACTAGAATTATGGGTAGACTAATGCGTGAGAATTGGGAAAAACGTGTTGGTGCTAGACAAAAATTAGGTAGAGGTAATAGAAAATTAACACCAGAAGAAATATTAAGAGGTGAAGAAGTATTAGCAGCAATAGCTGCAAAAATTACAGGAACTAATAAAGTTATATTAGGTATAGATGTAATAGAAGCAGAATTAAATGATGCTGTTAAAATTATTGTAAATAGATACGCTAAACGATATGGCAATAAAGTATTAGCTGCTCGTGATAAAAATCAAAACAGAATTAAAAAAGCTAATAAATTAATAGCTGAAGGTAAAGTAGCAGAACGACCATTAAATACTTTTAGAGATGTATTATCTGTATTAGTAGAAGCAGAACTAAAAGAATATCAAAAAGTTAAAGGTGTAGGCACAGTACCTGTATCTATAGCTAAAGTAAGTAATAAAACAGCTGACCAAATAATTGCTAGTTATAATGCTAGTAGAGGTAAGGATTTTGAAAGTGCAGATGTTATCATGCAAGAAATGATAGATATGTTTGAAGCTAGTAGAGTAGCATTCAATAGTCAAAAGACTGCATATTTAAATAAAATACCTAAACGTGCTAATTATTTACCTATGTTAAAATCTGTAGATCCATATCGTATAGATTTACTAGAAGAAGAAAATCAAGAAATAGATAACTATGGTGGTGATGTACGTGGATTAGCAAGAACAAGTGGTATAGATACATTTGAAGATATGATTAATGCTGGTTATATACCATTAACTACTAACCCTGCTGATCTATATGAAATATATACTAAACAAACATCTCATGATAGATATATGTCTAGTGTATGGCAAATGATGGTTATGAGTAAAATGCCTGATAACTCACCATTATTAATACCACAGTTTAATATACAAGAGTTATTAGCTAATCCTATATTTGATCAACAATTTATTAATGCATATGCAAAACAATTAGAGTTTGGTATGCCTAATATGACTAGAGATGCTAAAGAAGGACCATTAGCATTTATAGAAAGAGCATTAGAAGAAAGAGATCAAAACTGGATAGCATATAATACAGGTATTAATTCTATGCCAGTAGTATATGTAAGACCAGGACGTGCAGAAAATGTAGTTAAAATGATAACTAATTTACGTAACGAAGGTAAATTTTGGAAGATCTGGGCTAATTTAACTAACTGGACTAAATTCTTTGCTATTGGTGTACCTTACTTATCCTGGTTCCATCACTTTGCATTAGTAGAATCACAAATAGCTATTGGTGGTTTACGTAATTCAAGTGCATATAAACCAAGAAAGAATTGGTTAGCATTTAAGAAATTTGTAAAAGACTTAGAATCAGATCCATTTATTGCAGAAAAATGGTATAAGGCTGGCATGAAAGCTACATTAGAAGATCCTGATTATGCTCAAGGATTAGTTAATAGTCATATAGAAGCTGCTGCTAAATTCTTACAATCTAATAAACATGGTAGCTCTGCTAAAGCTTTACGTAAATTTGTAGAACTTAAAAAGAATTGGGATACAAAATTATGGGTACAGCTACATGCTCCATTAAAAGTATGGACAGCAGAAAGTTTATTATATGATAGACGTATGTATGCTCAACAAAATGGATTACCATTTAATGAGAAACAAGCATTAGCAGAAATAGCTGATTTAGTAGATAGTTTATATGGTGGTATAAACTTCCAGAAAAGATTATGGGCTACACCTGGTGCTATACAAATGGCTAACAATTTCTCATTTGCATTTGACTGGACATATGCTGCGTTAAATATGGCAGGTGCTGGTAACATACCAGGATTAGATCAATACTTTAGTAAACCAAATGAATATCAAAATAAAATTAGATATGGTCAATATGTACCTGCATTTCTTGGTATAGTTATGTTTGCTATACCTAATGCTATTCAAGCAGCTATATATGGTTTAACAAGACCAGTAGGCGATGATGATGACGTACCATTTACATTTATGAATGAACATGATAGACGTACATGGATAGATCTTACACCTTTATATAGAACTACACCATTTTATGATATGAAACAATATGGTGATAAAACAGGTGATCGTAGAGTATATTTAAGATGGGGTAAACAGGGTTATGAAGTAGGTGATTGGGTTCGTAAACCATTTAAAACAGCTGGTTATAAATTATCTGTACCACTTAAACAGGCTATAGAACAAATTACAGGACGTAGTATGGGTGGATGGGATCTTGCATTTAAAGATGCTGATTACTATGGTGTATTTTCTGCACATGGTGAGTTTTTAGAAGGTCGTATAGGACATTCATTAAAAATGTTTATGCCATTTAGTGTACAAGATATAATTAATCGTAAACCTACACCTATACCTAATCTTCCTGTTAACTTTGCTAAAATGAAACAAGGTAAACACGGATGGTATGCAAGTAAACAATTATCAGAATTATATTTAGCATATATTAAAAAAGGTAATTTTGAAAAATTACAAGACCATAAATATAACATACAATTAATTGGTATGGATATATTACATGCTGCACAAAAGAATGGATTTGATCCAATTAAAGTGCAAAAAACTGGACTAGCAAATGCTAGAGCAGAATTGTACGCACAGTTAGAAGATGCAGTTAAAAAGAATAGAATTAATGATGCAGAACAAATTGCGGTTAGATTGCGTGGTTTAGAAGGTACTGCATATGCAATCAAAAAAGCATTTAAGGAGGCACAAATTGGAAAATAATGGTTATTTTATTTGTATTATACTAGGCATAGCTTTGTTATGTATGATTGCAGATTTAATAAATGCCTGTGCATTATTATGATTGGTTTAAAAAAAACCCCTCTTTCGAGGGGCTCGTTGTTTACGCTTCCCAAGAACTACCTCTGTAATTTCCAGAAGTAATTTTTGGAGTAACTTCAACATCTTTTGTGCTGTAAGTTGTACCTCTATAAGAAGCGATGTGGTGTTTCTTCACCGCTTCTTTATGAACAACTTCAGCACCTCTATATAATAGATGTGCCATTTTATTCTCCAGTTACGATGCGTTCCTTCCCACACTATGTGGTACTTCCGTCCTATCGGATGAACGAGTTATAAATACCTTAAAACGGAATATCTTCCGCATCAAGATATTTATCACCTGGATCTTGATTAATATCAGAATCTATTGGATCAGATTTACCTCCAATAAATACTACTTGATTTGCTACGACACGAAGTTTTTGACGATTATTACCATCATCTCCTTGCCAAACATCTAGCTTAAGTTTTCCATCAACCATTGCTCCACTACCTTTGGAGATGAATTGACTACATACTTCTGCTTGTTTACCCCATACAGTAACATCTACATATACAGGAGTATCAACTTTTTCTCCTGTACGTTTGTCTGTGTATGATTCATTGACTGCTAACCCAAACTCTCCAACAACAGTTCCGTTGTCTAGAGTTTTAATCTCAATATCACGAGTAAGATTACCCATGAGCACTACTTTATTATAACTAGCCATTTTGGCTCCTTTCTGTTAATTGCCAGACTATGCCTGGCTGATTACTGTAATATTTTTCTAGAACCATTTGACAGATCCTAGAATCGTTAATAACTAAACCAACATCTTCCATACAATCCAATAGAATTTTAACTGTATTATCCAGATCTGGTTTTGTGGTTTTTACTATTTTATTTTCTCTATCTTTAGCAGAATGCTTTTTAAGATAAGGAAAATTAAAGGTAACCTTTAACCTTACTGGACAGTCAAAAGGCAATTGTAGAGCATCCTCATGAGCTAAATCTTGTATATTTTGCTCTAATTCACTCTTAATGTACGCTTTTAGTTGATTTAACTCTTTACTTGCACTAGCTGAAACAAATAAATGTTTCTGCCACATTTTAAGTAAAGCTGGTCCTGATAAGTTTTTATATTGTAATAGAAACTTATTAAAAGATGTACGCTGAACAATTCGTAAAGCTGACTGATGTGTTTTAGTCGGCAATTCAAATTCCATTCGACCAGCAATACATTTCAAGTTCTGCTTTATCACGTTCAATTTTCATCTCCTTTTCATGTTGTGTAACTCTTTTATGATTTCTTGAAAACCATTTTAAATAAGCTACTTTATGAGGTTCAAACTCCATCAATAATTCCATGAACTCTTTTGGATGTTCTTCAATCCATTGGTGACAAGATGGACAAACAGCAAAGCCATTGTTTACATCCCATCTATAATAGATTTCTTTTCTAGGAATTATATGATGAGCACCATTATATGCCATGTCAGTACAACCTTCATGGTTTAATTGACATCTGTTATATGCTTTATAACACACAACTTTTTGCCAAAGTTTATCATATTCTTTCGACATTTTCTATACATCCTTTCGGAATAACAATTAAGTCTTTAAGATCGTCTAACTCTCCTATATATCTAGAAGTAGTTAGACGTAACCAAGTGGGAGACTGTGCGTCTACCCACCCAACAGATTCAGCAAAAGCAGGTTCTATAGGATCTTCTGAATGTAATATAGCTTTTATATCTCGCCATTTTACAAGAACCCTATCACCTTTTTTTACTTTAATCTTCATCTATTTTCCATTCATCATTGTCGAAGTCATAATCTTCTTCCAGATATGGTTTGCATTTTATTAATATCTTCTTTTTTCTATGATAATTCATAGGATAATCAGTATATTCATAACAATCATCTATATCTTTAGCAACATGTAATGTAAGTTCACCACAATTACTGCCTATATCTTCATCGGCATATTGTATTGTAAACATTACATTTGGATGTTGTTCTGCTAAAGCTCGCCAGATTGGTTCTGGTGTAGCCCAAGCTGTATCAAACTCAATGTAATTTTCGGTTTCCCATTCTGGACTATTTGTATTCCATTTGGTTCCCCAATTTTGACAAGACCAATCATACCAATTATCGGAACCATACTTATCAATTAATTTTTGATTTGACTCATTTTGATAGTTTTTCTCGGTATCTTTTAATTCTTCTGGCATTGGAACAATAGCATCAAAGTTAAAGTCATTTTCTTCAACTCTTGATGTTGTATGATCTTGTGGTTCACCACCTTTAGCTAATGCTGCTAAATCTAGTGAATTAATCTTTTCTTCCTTAGATACGCTATCACGTACTTTTTTACAATCTTCTTTACTTCCTTCTATCGTAACACAATTTGTTATCCAATTTGGCATAACTATCTCCTTATATTTATGTTTGCTTATGCAAACGTTTGTGATTTTTTATGGAATACCATTTTAACAGAACCTGTTCTACCACCACGATTTTTTTCCCAAGACATAATAATAGGCTGTCTAGGTAATTCCTGGTGAATGAACTCTGGATCTGGATATAGTAATCCTGCTAAGTAAGCGTCTTCTTCTAATGCACCAGTTTCTTTAAAGTGCGATAGTTGAGGACTCTTTTTCTTTCTTTCGTTTATCGTATCATGTTTGTTTATATCCGCAGCTCTTGAAAGCTGTGATAATATAATCATCATGGGATTAGTTGATAAACATTTAAGCGTATCAGCAATATCGTTACTAGCTCGTGCATAAAACTCACGATCTTTTGCTTTATTACTAAACGCTTTCATTCTTTGTACATAATCTAATCCAAAGAATGTACTTTTGTATCTTTCAGATGCATATCTCATAGAGCTACATATCTGTTTAGGTGTTAACGATCTATCATAGATAGTCAACGGAGCTTTCTTTAACAGTTTTAGATAAGCATGAAACTTTTCAGTTTCTTCATTAGTTAACTTATCAGCTTTAACTGAATTTTCTTCTATACCACTTAATATACATATACATTTACGTAGTATATCAGCACGTTGCATTTCTAAACTAAACATAGTAACATGGCGATTATCTTTATATTCCCACCATTCTCCTTTACGTTTAATTATATGATGTAACATTTCATTACATAACCAAGTAGTTTTACCAACACCTGGTCTAGCACCTATAACAACAGGAAAAGAAGGCGGATATTTAGTTATTATAGAATTGATTGATTTATATTTAGATGGATAACCACCACGTAATATAAGATCATTAACTGATATATCATCTTCTTCATCTACTGTATTTGTTGTTAACAGATGAAATAAATCTTCTGTTACACCACTTATACATTCTTCAACATTAAAAGGATTTGTTATATCCTCTTTAGTTTTATTAATTAATTTAATAGCTTCTCTGGCTAACTTGTATTTACGCAATAAGTCACACCAATACATAGGTCTAGATTCATTATATGAATATACTTGTTCAAGTTCTGATACACTATAAGAACTATCAACTGCTACTATTCTAGACCATATGCTTTGTTGTGTAATAGTTTGACCTTGAGTTAGCATTGTTTCTACTACCTCAAAGGTCAGACTATAAAAAGGATTAACAAAAGATTCTCTGCTAATACCATGAACACTTACTGCACGGAAACCTTGAGAAGGATCGTTAATTATACTACTTAATGATGAACCTTCAACAGTTTGATCATGCATATTTGACTCCTATTTAATAAATAAACCATCAAATACACTATCAAACTCATTCTTTCCTGTCACTAAACCTTTACCAATTTCTAATAAAGATTGTGCAATCTCTATATTCCAATGTGCTAAAGGTGTTTCTTGTATATGCTCAAGATGATCTAATCCAATATTAGATTCTATATGAGCACGATACTTATCTAGTATCCATTCAGCATACTCATCAGTTACACTACCTTTAGTTTTAGTTGGTAATGGATCTGGTTCGTCACTTAATACAATACTAGTGTCTGGTCCTAGTTTTTCTAGTACTTCTGTTGCACCAAACATTTCTTTAACATCTTCTACTACAGTATTTTTAGAAGATTTTGTCGTAGCTTTTACCATGACATCATCAGTTTCAGAATACTCACCATCATTACGTTTTTTAGATACACGTTCTTCTGGTTGTTCTGGTTCTGTTTCTTCTATTATAATATTTGC
>MDTB01056479.1_pt1 | contig 15821 bp, 8 predicted proteins | sample 811161 | NCBI WGS metagenome assembly MDTB01 (sample SAMN05326650, study PRJNA326480) | marine metagenome | isolation source: seawater | place: Mediterranean Sea | collected 2009 | reverse complement strand
CTGACAGCGAGGGGGATTTGTATGTGCCAGTCATTGGATTGACGAAAGAAGCCCTCATGGGCGTTCAGTATGAACTCGCATGGGATCATCGAATGCTTTCACTCAAAGGCGTAATCTCAAATAGCCTTCCAGGTTTTGTCATGGGCGTTCATACCTACGATCAAGAGGGATGGGCGTCGGTGGCCTGGGATGATGCCACCCTGGCTGGAATAGACATTGATGAGCACGAACCCATGATGGTCTGGCGCTTCTGCCGGGTGGCAGAGGGAGGCACTGGGTTATCCCTGGAGAGAGCGCTACTGGTTGGGAAGCAGGAAGGGTTTGGGCGTATGCCAAGTGCCACGCTTTATCTGAGGCCTGATGATCGTTCAATGGCAGGTTTGCGCGGGGGGATCAAGGCCATTGATTTTCATGGACGCCAGATTCACCTATGGGTTGATACGCGTGGTGCTCAGCATTGGCAGCTGGAGTCAGCTTCAAGGCTTGAACCATCAAAGTGGTCGCGATTGAAAATACTCGCAGGAAATGAACGTTGGCAACAATTGGTGTTGCCTCATAACGAAGGCATGCATTTCCTCAGGTTGCTTCCGTTGATCGGCACGGATCGTTAAACTTATCTCATCCTCCGCAGAATGACCTTCAGGAGGCCAATGTGCTTTTATAGCAAGGTGATCCATTTCATGGTGTTTGCACCCAAATCTTATTTCCCGGAATGACGTCTTTGATTTGAGGGTATCGGCGGCAAAGTTGCACCCCGAAAAAAACTTGCCAAAAATCAATCTATCAAGGCATTCTATGGGATCCCTTCTTTGTATGACAACGGTTCTGGTGCAGGACATTTGTGCTCTCGGTCTGAGGGTATGGGATCAATTAATGGTAAGAACCCAAAAATAATAAATATGAACATCAAAAAACGGTCATTTGCTGGTTGGGCCATCTTCTCGCCTCTATTCTTTATTGCTTTAACACAGGGCGTTTTTGCGCAGACGTGGACCGAGGCGATCGAAGAATCAGCGCCCGCCTATTGGTGGCGGTTTGAGGAAACCAGCGTGTTTAACTCGATTCCAAACGAGGGATCAGCAGGAAATGTGTTCAATGCCCTCTACGGACTTGATATCACAGATGATGATCTTCAAAAACAGAGCGCTTCTCCATTACTGGGCAAAGCAATGGAATTTACAGGACCTTCCGCAGGGGGCGATTCCGAGAAGATTATCGAATTGACCGTTCCTGATGACACAAGCGGCATCCCTGAACTTGTGAATTTCAGGACTTCCCCGGAAGATAAGGAAACCACAGTGGAGTATTGGATCAAAACCTCTCAAACCGGCAGCAACGGTGATCAGACCTGGACAAACCCTGCCATACTCGGCCACGAGAGTCCCGGTGATGGAGACCTCTACTGGGGATTTATCACTGGTGAAGGGGAGTTAGGAATGAGTACCTCTGACATGGTTGAAATTAGATCTGAAAAAGACGGCAATATCGATGTTTCTGACGGGAAATGGCATCATATTGTCATGGTCAAAGATTGGAATCTTGAAGAAGCCAATTACTCCGTCATGTATATTGACGGTGGCAGTGCAAGCGGGGGAGCCACGGTGGTTAAATCGACTGCTGCGGGCGATGCAAGCCTTCAAGATGCTGATAGTGTCATCACCATGGTTGGGAAGACTCAAAATGGCGGTGGCAATGATGTTCAATACATTGGTTTTCTTGATGAACTGATCATCTATGACCGCGCATTGTCTGCCGAGGAAGTAGCGGGTCATTTTGCGACGGTCGAAGCCGATAGCGACGGAGACGGCATCTCTGATCGCTTCGAATTGGCCAATGGCTTGAATCAAAATGTGGATGATGCGGGGGGAGATCTCGATCAGGATGGCGCAAGCAATCTGACGGAATTCAATAGCGGGAGTGATCCTCAGAATCAGGATACGGATGGAGACGGACTGCTCGATGGTGTGGAAACCGCCACGGGGGTCTGGGTGAGCGAATCCAACCGTGGCACCAGCCCCACCAGTATGGATACGGATGGAGATGGTCTGAGTGATTCATTGGAAACCAACACCGGTGATTTTGCCGGAGCCGACAATCCGGGTACGAGTCCTGTGGCTTTCGATTCGGACGGTGATATTTTTGGTGATTGGTCTGAAATTTCCCGAGAAACCAATCCAAACGATGCTTCAAGCAAACCGGAAGTCGCCAAGGATTGGGTGACTCAGATCAACAACGATGAACCCTCGTATTGGTATCGATTCGAGTCGGATTCTACCGATGCAGGCCTTCCAAATCAGGGGGCAGTCGACGGCTTTGACGGCACTTTCAGTGACAAGTGGCAGGATGCAGATCTCGGTAAGGAAAGTGCCTTTGACGGTTTAGGTAAAGCGGGTGAATTTACCGGGCCCCCTCCATCGGACATCAGCCTTTTTTCTGATTGGGAATTTGATTTTTCAGGACAGGCTTCCTTTGTCGATTTTGGAGATGTGCTGCCAGAACTTACCAACTTCCGGTCAGCCCCTGAGATCAAGGCCACCTCGGTAGAATATTGGATCAAGACATCACATGCAGGTTCCCAGGGAACGCAGACATGGAATAGCCCTGCTGTTATTTCGCATGAAAGCCCTGGGGATGGGGATATGTATTGGGGGTGGATCAATGGAGATGGCGATTTTGGCTTCAGTACTTCCGATATTGCCGAGCTCAGTACCGGTGCGAGCAGTGGATACGAAGTGGTTGATGGTGAATGGCATCACGTTCTCATGGTCAAACAGTGGAATGGAGAAGAAGATCCTTCGACATCGGCGCTTTACATTGATGGAGGCAAGAGCGCCGGGGGTGTTTCTCTCTTTTCGGATACGGCTGCGGGTAGTCCCAGTCAGCAGGATGATGACGGGGGGATTCGCTACCTTGGCTTGGTTGAAAAAGGCGCGGATGGAAACCCTGACGTTCAATTCATTGGCATGCTCGATGAACTAGCCATCTACGATCATGCCTTGGACGAGACAGATGCTCTGTTGCACTGGATGGCCGCCGGAGGTGAAGTTTCAGGCGGTGGCGGTGGAGATGGATCTGCGGGTATCCAAAGTATCGATGCATCGAGCGGAGATATCGTCATCACCTATGAAGGTGCGCTGATGTCTTCCGAAGCGATCACAGGACCTTTTGAGCCTGTGGAGGGAGCTTCCTCTCCTCACACCGCGGCGCCAAACGGCAGCCAGCGCTTTTTCATAGCGCAGTAAATTTTAAAAAATGTGAGCATTTCGATAGCGAATCTTCGGTAGAAGGTTCGCTGTCTTTTTTTTGCGCACACTGGAAATTCAATTCGTATTGCCTAATGATCTATCTCGGTTATTGTGTGCGACAACCTGATCGATTTTTATCAATGATTGACTTTCGAAATCACGGATTTGTGCTGCCAACACTCTGTTGGCTTGGAATCGCTATCTCGATTTTAGCCGAGGACATTACAAAAATGCCCGGGCAGCAGGAGCATGTTTTCAATCTTCCTTTTCGTGAGGAATACCAGCGTCAGGATCCTAAAAAAGATGGATGGAATTCCGAAGCCCTACAAAGCCTGGCTTCAAAAAATCTCAAATTGCTCTTCAATTCAGCGCCCGGTGCAGTCACTGCATCGCATGCTGCTACCCTTCTTTCCGAGGCATTTACTTCGACTGCTCTCATGGCTGAGACGGAATTGATATTTGAAGATAATGATTTCATCATCAGACGCTCCAAGGACTTGAAGAGCCTCCCCGAGACATTTTCCAAGATAGAGTTTGGCGAACTTCGGCGACAGATCGGAATCGAGACAGCCAAACATACCAGAGTGCACCGATACTTTAAAGTCGTGTCGACTGAAATGGAGGACGCGAATCTGACAACGCTCGTTCTTTTTGAATCGTTGATGAAATCAGCTTCTGGGAGCATACAGATGAACGCCAAATGGCAAGCCCATTGGAAGATAGAGAGCTCCGACAAGATCAAATTGCTGCGTCTTGTCCTGATGGATTATCAGCAAGCGGAATCCAAACTTCCCGGAGGCGCGTTATTTGGTGATGTCACACGATCTGTTTTTGCTGATCAAAAAACCTTTGAACACCAAATCAAGTATGGAGTCGAGCATTGGCGGCATCGTTTGGAAAGATCTGTTTCCCCCTCACTGGTTGCGGCAAATGGTCTGGCCATTGGAGATATCAACGGAGATGGTTTGGAGGATGTTTTCATGGCGCAGGATCGCCATTTGCCGGATTTACTCCTCATTCAACAACCTGACGGATCGGTTCTGGATGTCGCTGAGCGATGGGGTGTTCGTTCGCTTGCCGTGTCCTCCAGCGCACTCTTGCTCGATTTGGATAATGATGGAGATCAGGACCTGGTTGTAGGGGGGGAAGGGGAGGTTCGTTTTTTTGAGAATCAGGCCATGAGTCGGTTTGAATTGAAGTATCGATTGAAATACCCGTCTCGAGTCGAGTCCATGGCGGCCGCTGACTATGATCGGGACGGTAGATTGGACCTTTATCTTTGTGGCCATACTCGAGCTACTGTGGATCAGTCTGAAAGTGTCCTCGGGATCCCTATTCCCGTCTACGATGCCCAGAACGGCCAGGCCAATGTGATGGTACGCAATATGGGTGGATGGAATTTCAGAGACGCCACTGAAGCTTCTGGTTTGATGGTCAACAATAACCGGTTTTCCTATGCCGCGGCTTGGGAAGATTACGACAATGACGGGGATCAGGATCTTTATGTTGCGAATGATTTTGGGCGCAACAATCTCTATCGTAATGAAGGCGGGCGTTTCGAAGACGTCGCAGCAGAGGCCGGTGTGGAAGACATTGCTTCCGGTATGTCCGTTGCATGGGCAGATGTCGATCAGGATGGTTGGATGGATCTTTATGTGAGCAACATGTTCTCTTCGGCTGGAAATCGACTTACTTATCAGCGAGAATACCAAATTGGGGACACACGAGAGAATGTGGACAAATTACAACGTATGGCGCGCGGCAACACGCTGTTCATGAATCAGGGGAACAGTCGGTTTGTTGATGCCAGTTCACAGTCAAATACAAGCATGGGACGATGGGCTTGGTCTTCTCAATTCGGGGATATCAACAACGATGGGCTTGAGGATCTTCTGATTGCCAATGGATTTGTTACCAACACGCGACTAGACGATTTGTGAAGTTTCTATTGGCGGCGCGTGGCGTCGCAAACACCGACGAAGCGTGATGGTGATTCTGGTTTGGATGCTTATCGCCTCTCATGGCTTACAGCCAATGCTCTCCTGCGAGATGGTTACAGCTGGAGTGGGAATGAGCGGAATGTGGCCTATCTGAACCTACCCTCCATGCCAATGGCAAATGTCTCAGGTGTCGCTGGCTTGGATCTCATCGACGATGCACGTGCTCTGGCTCTTGCAGATTGGGATGGTGACGGTGATCTCGATATCTGGATGACCCAGCGCACGGGGCCCTCTGCCCGTTTATTGCTCAATCAATCAAGGAATGCTCATCAATCCATTCAACTTCGTTTGCGCACAAATTCCGGCAATCGAGATGCTATTGGAGCACGAGTTGCGTTGCATCTTGGGGGGGATAACCGTTATCAGACCGCTCGTGCAGGCAGCGGCTATCTTTCGCAATCCAGCAAGTGGTTGCACTTTGGTCTGGGTAATTACGATGGTCCGCTGCAGGTAACGGTGACATGGCCAAATGGTGAGCATGAGCGCTTTGACAACTTTTCCAGCCGCGGGAAATATATGCTGAATCAGGGAACCGGCAAGGCGCTGCGAAAAGCGCATCGAGACGTGGCTGTAAGTCTCAATGTGGCTGAGCTCCCCTGTACGGAGGTGACTAGTCAGGCGCGGATTGTTCCTTACAGTCAAATTCCATTTCCACGAATGGTTTTGAATAACAAGAAAGGAGGACGAGTGGTTCTGGGGATGCCTACATCCGCTCCGACATTAATGCTCTTGTGGGCCAGTTGGTGTAACTCATGCGCTGTCGAGATGAAATTGTTGGCAACGTCACAAAATGAAATCAAGAAATCGGGTTTGAATATTGTTGCTGTCAGTGTGGATGGGCTTGATCAAACCAAAGCTGCTTCAAAAGATCAGACGGACCGCTTCTTGAGGAGATTGAAATTTCCTTACGCCTCATTCTCCGGTGATCAAAGTGTGATTGACCAGCTGGAAGTGTTACACCGTTCGCTTGTGGACACGCATCTGCCACTTCCTCTTCCTGCCAGTGTTCTGCTGGATCGCCACGGCCGGATTGCTGCGATTTACCGAGGTCCAGTTGATGTAACAACCCTCCTCAATGATGTTCAGCAATTGACTCGAAAAGATGAAAGGCCGGTGAGTGCATCTATCCCCTTCGGTGGCGGTGATTTTTCTCTCACGCCTCCCGTAGCTATGGACCCCATTCAGGTAGCATTGACTTTCTATCAAGGGGACCAATCGGTCCATGCAAGAAACTACATGCGCCAGTTGATTCACATTGCAGAAACAAAAGCTGTCGGTCATGAAAACTTGAACCGTGGAGAGTTACACTACTTTTTTGCGACACTCCTGGAGGAATCCGGGCAAGTCAAGGATGCCGTGCACGCCTACAAGTATGCGCTCTCAGCCAACCCTGAAAAGTGGGAAGCGCATAGGAATCTGGCAAGCCTTTACTATCAGCAGGACCAGTGGAAGGATGCGTTGCCTCACTTCCAGAAATCGGTTCAATTCGAGCATGCAAATATAAATTTTCGACTTGAGTTCGCTGCGACCGCCTTCCGCTTGGACTTACCTTCCATCACGCGTGAACAGCTCTTGGAAATTCTTAAACTGGATCCGAACCATGAGATGGCAAGCAGGATTTTGCAAAGACTCAATGAGATTGAAAAAAAGAGTCCTGACGGTAATCCCAAAACACCCTGAGGAGTTTATGAGTATTTCCTTTTCCTGAATAACGAACATTCAAAAAAGTATTCGAGGTAATATTCGATTTCCTTTTTGATGTTTAGTAATGGGGGCCGTCGCAGTATAAAGCTACAAAGTAAATTGCTGGAATCAAAATACGCTTAGACCGTTCCTCCTGGAAAGGCGAGTAGCATTTCTCAATGCCCGAAATCTATCACTGCAACATTCAGGGCGTGTGTTGCAGTCATCTCTCTCTTTGCATTCTGCAAACCATTCGGTTAACTCAACGATAGTACACCAGCCCCCCGACCTGGTTAAGTTCGAGCTATTTTAAAAAGTGCAAACTTAACAGTTTTTGAATTAAATTTATGACGTGCTTTACAAACAAAGACCGAAGGTGATGCAGGGACTCAATAAAATGTCGAAAAATGCCTTATCTTGCCAAATTAAATCTCTATTATTACAATTCAATAATTCATCCTTCACATAGTCCACGAATCTAGATAGGAACCATCATACCATTTGCGATAATGAAACATTGTGCCGCTTTTTTATTACTTTTCATTTTTCTTAGAATACAACCCTTGGAGGCCCAGCCATACGGAGACTGCCATTTTCACTTGCTTGATTTTCTGCAGAATGGCCAATTTGATAATCGAGATCAGAGGTTTCCATGTGATGCTACTGGGTTGATGAAAGATGGACGATATTTTCAACTACCATACGGGGAGCGCTATCGCAGAATCACAGGTCTTCTCAGAATAACCGAACGGCATAATATCGTTGATGTGATTCTATGCGGGATGCCGTTCGTAAAAAAATGGTCCGAAGATGACTTTTTTCTGCGGCCCAAATACTATCTCGACTCCAGTTCAAGGGTTAAGCAGGCCCGAGATACCGACCTCTCAGTTGCTACCGCTTTTATGGATTACCGAAGATTCTTTGCTGGCGACGAAGTGGAATTGGCAAAAATTCAACGCCTCCACCCTTTCATTTGCGGGCTTGATACTACAGATCTAGGCGCCGTGGATCTTGCCATCAAGCGAATCCGAGAATATCCGGGAGTCTGGGAGGGACTTGGAGAATTGATGTCGCGTCATGATGACTTGACTAACCTTACTACTGGTGAACGCCCCAGAGGGAACCACCCTTCCTTGATAAGGTTGTTTAAATTTGCGGGTCTAGTTAGTTTGCCCGTAAGTATTCATCACAACGTTGCCCCTATATCCCGCAGTGCCAGTGAAATAAAGGAAACTCACTATCTTGGAGAATTTTTAGATTTATTAGACAGATCCATCACAGAACAGGTCGAAATAAACAATAGGCCTAAAGTGATCTGGTGCCACGCCGGAATAAGTCGTCGTATCATCGTCTCCGACTATGAAAAGACCCTGGGGAAACTATTAAAACAATATCCTGATAATCTTTTTCTGGACCTTTCATGGGTAGTTTTGGGTTCCTATATCTATGAGAACATGGACGAATGGGTAGCCTTGATCAAACGCTACCCTGACAACTTTGTGATTGGCTCGGATTCTGTCGGTAAGTACAGCAGCATCCCCATGGAATTAAAAAAATACCAAGTATTGCTGGCTGCACTTCCTGAAGCAACCAGAGCAAAAGTTTCCCATGGAAATCTCGCTCGTATTCTCAAATTATCCAAGGCCAACAGAAGGCAAAAAAAATTGGGTAAAACGGGCATTGTATTGCCTGATGACTTTCAATTGCCTGAATCTTTTGGGCTTGAGTATTTAATAAACAAATGAACAAGTTGCAGTAAGATCTGCTTTTTGAATCTTTCAGTGGCAATCTCGAGAAATCATTGGTACTGATCTGAATTCGAGAGCAAAAATAAATAGTAGTAGACTTGGTAACGGACTGATTCATTCATTTCCTCAATGTAAGCTTTAAGACTGCTGAATTGCTGCATCACCCGCCGTTTGTTTCACAAATTCTCAGGCGTTTGTCTGAACAGATTACATTATTTGGGCGCTTCCTCGTGGATTCGTTTTACCGACTATTCAGATGTTCCTGATCTCAACCTAGCCCGCTCTGTTAATGCTCTATTCTCGTTCTTTTAAATTATACAGGAATCCAACTTTTTGGGCCGGCAAAACCAACTCCATTTGAGATCGATGGTTCATAATTAGATTATTACCCTTCAGAATCGATCTGAGTTCAATAATTTTGATCGAGGGGTATTGGCTGATTAGCACCGCATGGAATCATTATACAAACTCTTTTTATCTTGTTTAATAATAATGTTCTCATGTTCGTGACGGTTAAAAATGTGAAGAACACGAAAGCCGTTTTTTCGCACGTGCTTGGGGGGTGTTTCCTTTTAATCCTCCATGCGCATCATGAATGATACCAACTGTTCAGGTAGTCTATGAGAGGCTAGAAAAAGGTTGCTTTGTCTTCCTGAACGGGCAGGCTTTTATTCAATTCCTTCTTGAGTATGAAAACGGCTTGTTTGACCACACGAGGTAGAGTCGATGATGGTTTCACCCTGATCGAACTCTTGGTCGTGATCGCCATCATAGCGATTTTGGCCAGCATGCTGCTGCCTGCCCTGAGCAAGGCTAAGGTGAAGGCTCAGGCCATCGCCTGTATGAACAATCACCGGCAGCTGGCTTACGCCTGGCGTCTCTATGCGGATGACAACAATGACAGGTTGGTGGGTTCATGGAAGGGGCTTCCTGGTTCCAATACGGCCCCGGACTGGGCAGCAGGCAGTTGGCTTACTTTGAACAATCCAAGAGATCCAAGTAATTGGGATCATGAAAAGTTCATCGAAAAAAGCCCGCTTTGGCCCTACTGTGGAGCGTCTCTCGGGGTTTGGAAATGTCCAAGCGACAAGTCCACAGGTATCAACCGCAGTCAACAGCGTGTGCCAAGAATTCGCAGCATGTCCATCAATAACTGGGTGGGTGGCTCTGGATGGGGCAACTCCGGTAGTTGGTATCCGTACAACAAACGGGGTTGGATCGCTTATCGTAGCATGGGAGACCTGAAAGATCCGGGACCTTCACAGACATGGGTCTTTCTGGACGAACGTGAGGACAGCATCAACAACGGTCTCTTTGTCGTGGACATGGCAGGCTATCCCAATCAACCCGGACAGCATCATTTGGTCAATACGCCTGCCAGTTATCATAACAAGGCCGCCACACTTTCCTTTGCAGATGGCCACTCGGAAATCAAGGTCTGGCAGGACCCCCGCACCTTTCCGCCCATCTCGAAAAAAGACCGTCCCCTGAACATCGCATCCCCGAGCAACAGGGATGTGCTGTGGCTGCAGGAACGCAGCACGCGGATGCGGTGAGATACTGACTCTGTCCCTGCAAATCTGGATGACTCACTTTATCCGGCTCGGTAAATGCTTGATGGATGAGGGAAAGTCCATCTCTGACAAGCCTGAACCAACTGCAATCTTGACACAAATATGAGTTATTTGACCCCGGATTGAGTGGTTCCTTATTTTTCTGTGAATTGGGTATGGTTTAAGCTTTATCCCAGCTGAGTCAAAAATGAAAACCGTTCAGAGAAATTTGACGATGCTGCTTTACAAAAGAAGCCCCAGTCATTCGCAAAGGTGGATTCACTTTTTCCCCTCTGTAGATCTTGCTCTTCAGTTGAAAGTCATCCCCTTGAATGCCGACGACAGGTTGCTTGAACACATGCTAAAAGAGGACCGTATCCTTTGTTTGGAAGAGGGTTTTCCTCATCAATATATTCAGCTCTGGGTTGAATCGAGAGCCAGTCTGCAGCAGGGGATTCAAAACTTTTCATCAAAAGTTCTGTTTTGGTATCTTCTCCCCAGCTTCTTTGGAATCTCATCCAGTCAAAAGTCATACCGCATTACCCCTTGCCTGAGGCAAGAGAAGGAGCTCGGCAACGATATCAATCGTCCATTTGCAGTCTCTAAAAAACAAACAAAACAATAACACGACAAAAGTTCTTATCATGAAAACCTTCAATGAAGCGTCACCGTTCGTTGCATTCAAGCAACCGTCCGTTCAAAATCTTGTCTTTGCAATTATTATTGCATTCACCTGCACCGCTTTCAATTGTTTCGGGCATGGATCGGTCTCGGACCCGGTGAGCAGGATATATCGTATTTTTTTGGAAAATCCTGAGAGTCCGCATCGGCCTGTCTCTGCCGATGCCATTGCTACCACAGGAACACAGGCATTTTATGATTGGTCCGAAGTCAATCGCCTTGTGCCAGACTACGCCATTGATAGCTTGGATGCCTATAGGGCCCTGATTCCCGATGGTAAGCTTGCCGGGGCAGGGCGGGATAAATATGCTGGATTGAATCTTGTCCGTGATGATTGGCCTGCAACTTCTGTCAATGCCGGCCTTTATCAAATCGTGTTTGACGCCCATGTCCCTCATGATCCCAGCTTCTTCAGAGCGTTTATCAGCAAGTCTGGCTGGGAGCCTGATCAAGCCTTGAGGTGGGATGATTTGGAAGAGTTGCACGGTCCTGAAAACTTCACGCGCGACGGATCATTATATCGGTTTGGAGTCCATTTTCCGGATCGTATGGGTCATCACGTATTATTCGTGATATGGCAGCGGGTGGACCCTGCCGGGGAGGCTTTTTTCTCTTTGAGCGATATTGATTTCGGTGATGGAACCGGACAGGGAAATCCTGAAAACGATCCAGAAGCGGATGACTTCATCCCCGATGACTATCTTGATGGAGAGATACAGGCCTCGGTGAGTTTGAAAGTAAGCGAGGATTGGGGAAACGGGTTCACCGGTGAATTTATCATTCAGAATTCAGGTGATACTCCGATGAATGGCTGGACTCTGGAATTTGATTTGGATCGAGATATTTCGCATCTTTGGAATGGTGATTTTGTACGCAAAGAAGGTAACAGGTATACTGCGACACATGCTGATTGGAATCAGTTTATTCCAGCGGGAGGATCGACAACTCTCGGATTTGAAGCGTCTCCGGGTCATGCGAATGACAACATGCTGGGGCTGGTACAATTAAACGGTATCACTCTGTCCGATCCGCAAGGCAATGAAATTGAAGAACAAAATTCTTCTCAAATAATCCCAGAGCTGACCATAGCGAATATTGATTTTATTGAAGGTAATCACGAGACAGTCGATCAATGTATCCAGTTACATTTGTCTCAGCCTGCCAATGAGATGATTCATGTCACGATCGCCTCTGAAAATGGTTCGGCCATAGCTGGGGAAGATTATCTGGCTTTTGCAAAAATGGTTCATTTTCCCGTTGGAACAACTTCTGCAAGTATCTGCCTCAAGCTTCTGGGTGATTTGGATTGGGAACAAAATGAATCTTTTGAACTGGCTTTTTCGGAACCCATGGGCGTGAGACTGGCGCAGGATCGCATGACTGTGACCATCTTGAACGATGACCAGCCTTCCACACCTGGGCAGGCAGCAGACGTTGATGTCGATTTTGACTGGGTGGTTAATGATCGATGGGGGAGTGGTTTTGTAGCGACAGCCTCGATTTACAACCGCACGGAAACCATGATGTCAGAATGGACGGTTTCATTTGATCTTGATGTTTCCATTGTCAACTATTGGAACGTTTCAAATGTTTCTAAAGATGGCTCCAGGTATACTTTTCACAATGCTTCGTGGAACGGCGTCATTCCGCCGGGAAGTTCGGTGAGCTTTGGGTTGCAGGCATCCGGTGTCTATGATTTGGAACCGAACAATATTGTCATTAACGGCAATCCATCATCGGGTTCAGGATTTGATCATCCTCAGCCCGATACGGAAGTAATGGAAGATGTCCCACTTGAAGTGTTTGTTGTCAATGCCTGGAATAATGGCTTTACTGCTGAAGCAAGTATGAGGGTGGAGAGCGATGTCCAAGGCTGGCAAATTGCCTTTGATTTTCCATATGCCATCACCGATATATGGAATGCAAGCATGGTGAGTCAAAGTAACGGTCGAGTTGTCGTTCGTGACGCTGGTTACAATGCCTCCGTAACTGCTGACGGAGAAATCGTGTTCGGCTTTGTTGCATCAGGCTCAGGCCTGAATGCAACCCAACTCATCAAACCTGCACAAACCGAGTTCAAAGGAAATATTCATTGAAACGGTCTCACTGAATGATGGGATACCATGATTGATCCAATCAGAAATATCCATTCGTCAGGTGGCACTCTGAGCACTAGATAGTTCTTTACGGTCAAGCCAACAAAATAACCAATCAAGTGAAAGGACGTATCCTTTGCGGGTTTTGAGGGAATATGATAGCGCAAGCAGATGTTTTTTACTGCGCTCTGCACACGAAATACCTGCTCACCTTGTGGTGAACTCTGATTCAGATCCTCGTTGGCGACACCAAGTCTGTCCGATCTGTTGTAATTTTGAAGGTCCGGTTCACGGAGTTAATTCAGGAAGTCAACAGTTGAAGAATCAGGGTTTCAAAGTGCATGTTGCCTCACCAACCTTGAAGTTCAGCAACACGACCAAGGATACTGATGCCGTAACGTCCCTTCTTGCTGCCCCCCTCTTTCATGTATTTTTTCACCAGTGGGAACGCAGGTTCTCCCATCCAATCCAAAACATTATGCACCATGCTGCGGCATTGACTGCCGTTAAAAAGAAGTTCCTCCAAACAGGCCACCGCTTTACTCGTTCTTCCAAGCTTTACCAAGCTCCAGGCTGCCATCGTCCGTACTTCATGGGATTCATCTTCCAGCGCACGTTCCAATACTCGAATCGCGGGAGTCGCTTCATTCCCTAGTAAATGAATCCCGACGATTGCCCACCATCGCATGCCTTCATCGTTGTGTGACATGCTTTCAACAAAAGTATCCAGGTTTTTGGCATTGCGCAGCAGTGCTAAATCGGCGGCATCAAGATAGGTTTCCAGGGGATAGATTTTTTTGTCACGCACCATCTCATAAATAGTCAGGTTGTGTTGTGCCGCACGGCGATCTCTCATCTTTTCAGGCAAAAGACCGCTGTCGTAGAGTTCAAGTTGCTTGCGGCGCAGGGCTTGTTTCATGATTTCAATGCGCGCCTGATGTTCGGGCGTATCGATGAGATTACGGACATTGTCGAAATCATGATCATTGTCATAGAATTCTTCGGACACACGAGGGCGAAAGAAACGTCCGGTCACCGAGTCCGTCTTTCCTGCGCGATGGTGCTGTTCCCAGGCTGCGGTTGCTGGAGCCTTCCAAAGGTAAGCCAGGTGATGGCCGGCAGGTGCGAAAGGCATGTAATTCTTGTGGTAAGCGTAACGCGCATCCCGAATCATACGAACATGATCCAGCCGTTCGTCGGCGCGTTCGCGAAAGGCGACATGGTAGCGGGGCTCCGGTTCAGTGCCTTTACCAAGGAATACCGTCCCTTGAAATGTATGGGGTATTTCCGCTCCAGCCAAGCTGAGCCAGGTCTTCGGCATATCCACAAAACTGACCAGGCGGTCCACGGTCATCCCTCGACTGGATGCCGGGTAGAGGTGCTTGAATTTTTCAGGGATACGTATGACAAGTGGGCAATGAACGCCACTGGCATAAAGAAAGCGCTTACTGCGGGCCATGACCCCGCCATGATCCGAGTTGTAGATGATAATCGTGTCCTCGTAGAGTCCGTCCTCCTTGAGGGCATCCAGGCAACGCTGCACTCCGCGGTCCATATCCTGAACGGCATCGGCATACTTGGCATAGTTTTGACGTATCACTGGAAGGTCCGGGTGGTAGGAGTGCAGCTGCATCTTTGCCGGGTCGTGGCGTGTGTTGTCCACCTTGCCATGAGCTCGGCTTTCATGGCTGTTGCCAATATTGACAACAGCAAAGAACGGCTGATCAGATTTCCTCATGCGCCAGCCATAGGGTTCCTTGCCCCCTTTGTAATCCCAGCACTCCTTGTCATCACGTCCGCCAATGTTGTAATCAGTTTTGGTAGGGTTGGAAGTGTGGTAACCCGACTTCCTCAGTAGATCGGGATAGTAGGGGATTTGATCGTGTGGAATCAGGTTTCGGCTGCGCATGGGTTGAGTGCCATTGGAAATCCCATACATGCCTGTAATCCAGCATGAACGTGTCGGAGCACAGACCGCCGCATTGTCGAAGCAGTAGCGATAACGAAAACCCTCCTGTGCCAGCTTGTCGATGGCCGGTGTCGTTACATTGACGCCACCATAACAGCTCACCCATGATATCCCGTTGTCTTCACTGGTAATCCATAAGATATTTGGTCTCTCCTGCTCAGTCTCACCTCCTTCAACGAATCGAACGGCTACGAGCAGGATCCAGAAATGTACCTTCATGATCCGAAAAAAACAGTTCATCCACGTGTTTTTTTTTGATCTTTTTGAAATGGGAAAATAACTTAAGGGCATACCCCAAACATGAGCCTGATCAGGAGTGTGTTCAAGAAAAAGAGTCTTATGATTCAGGCTGTTTATGTGCCTGAAGAAATTTATTCTGACGGTATCGGAAGCATGGAATGAGGTTCAGGAACGAATTCTTGGCATCCTCCAACATGAACTTTTGAAATATTAAATGTATTTCGCATGCTTTGCTCCTCGGGGAAATGATTTAATTACGGCTTCATTCCAAGGCCTCCAAATGACTTTTCATAACAATGTCTCAGACATTGTGACGAGTATCTGAATTTGGGACGGTGGCTGTAAATTATGTTTTCACTGGATAAAACTAAGTGCCCTTGAATAAATTTGAAAGGTAAAGGAGGCAATGCGTATGGACGAGGATTGTTGCATTGCAGAAAATGAACTGTTTGGTAAACACTTTGCATGCATTCTAGACTAATCACCATCTGACGGGTTAGTATCATGTGAGCGCCAACAAAATGAGTTCGTTGATCTTATGGAAAGACTATTGGCAATACTATTTTTGATGGCTGCCACCTGGTTGTCCTTTGGTGCAGAATCCTT
>MDTB01034956.1_pt1 | contig 15821 bp, 14 predicted proteins | sample 811161 | NCBI WGS metagenome assembly MDTB01 (sample SAMN05326650, study PRJNA326480) | marine metagenome | isolation source: seawater | place: Mediterranean Sea | collected 2009 | reverse complement strand
AGAAAACCATGATTAGAAAGCGAGTCACCGAAATTTAGAAAACCAGATTGAAGAAGCGAGTCAGGACAGTATAGAAAACCAAATAGTGTTAGCGAGTCAAATCGACCTAGAAAACCAACAATACAAAGCGAGTCACTGATATTTAGAAAACCGTAATGAAGAAGCGAGTCACAAATCCGTAGAAGACCAAAACCTAGAAGCGAGTCAGGGCAAGGAAGAAAACCATTTCCCATGAGCGAGTCAACGGAGGCTAGACAACCAAGTAATCAAAACGAGCCATTGCGACTGTAGAAAACCAAAGCAAAAGAGCGAACTAAATATAACGCGCAGGTGAGGTAACTATGTGAGTATAAGAGACGTAATCATATACAGGGTTTCAGTAGATTCTGATACTTCTAATATCAATATACGTTGTTTAGGTAATAACTGGCTTGACAAAACAATAGAGGGTAGTTATGCTTCAATAAACCTAATCCCCGATAAGGTTAGGGAGAAGCTAGAGATGCTATCGATATTGCAACCAAGCATGGATGATGTTCTTGAGGGTGTAGGGAAGCGCCTCCAACATGATGTATATTGGGTATATCTCTAACAATTAATTAGGCGCAGGAATTAGGATAGTCACGTGACTATCCTGAGACCTGTTCCGAGAAAACACAAGGGTAGGTTATGGATGCTATAGAGGAAAGACTGTTGGTAGCGGATAGACTGAAACAGAAGAGAAAACAGGTAGACTTTACTGTTGTTGGTAAACATGACCGCGAAGTTTTAAGACGTAGGATTAGTGATGCTTGGTTACGTAGGGTTATTGTCCGTGGAGACACGCACATAAGTTGCCCATGAAAACAAAAATCCAAAGTTACCACACGTGCTATGTCGATAGAGAAAACAGTAAGCCCACATTTTTAGTGGAAAGAAAAAAGAAACTAGATACTATTATAAGAAGCGATGCGTGGTTACGCAGGGGTATAGTGAGTGGAAATAAAGATAGAAGTAAGCATAGACAATCAAGAGATAGTTGATTTGCTAGAAGAGATTATTAATTTACTAGAGGATGTTGCGTATGACTACGCCAGAGAGGAAAGTCAAGAAACAAGCGATGGAGTTTCTTAAAGCTATGGGGGCATATTGGTTCTACCCAGTAACAGGTGGATACGGTAAGTCTGGTGTGCCAGACATAGTGGGGTGTTGGAGAGGTCAATTCTTTGGTATTGAATGTAAGGCAGGGAGAAATAAGCCAACCGCATTGCAACTCAAGAATTTAAAAGAGATTCAAGATGCAGGGGGCGTTGCCCTTATTGTCAATGAAGGTAATATAAAACAATTGCCCGAAATGCTAGAGGGTATTGAAAAAGTTCCAGAGGACCACTGGAGTAATAAAATTGATACTTCAGATTGGGAGCAACTAGAATTTGATTTTGGAGAAAAGGATGGCAGATGAGATGACTGAAGAGGTCTGTGAAGATAAAGAATATGACGAACGTCTTGATCTCTTACAGAAAGAGATAGACGAACTTGTGATGCGGCATAGCAAACAGGTACCAACACATGAGATTATTTTTACGTTGGTGACGGTTGCAAGTGAAATTGCGTATGCCTGTGCACCTAATCATAAGGTAGCGCATGAAACAATTAAGGCAGGGATAAAGACGGGTTTTGAAATGAGTTTAGATGACATGATAACAAAAGGGACTTTGCACTGATGACAAACAAAAGTGACGGTAGCACTGCGTCTTACTATCAATTACCCGAACACGCAACTGAACTCCAACACCTGATTAGCCATAAGGACATGAATGCACAGATCGGTGAGATATTCAGATCGTGCTACCGCTATGGTGAAGCAAGTCATAGTGACAAGTTACGTGATGCCAAGAAGATTAAGTTCTACATTGATGCTGAGATAGAAAGGTTGGAGCGATGAACCTCATCACTTTGGACTTTGAAACTTTTTACAGCAGGGATTATTCTCTCAAGAAGTTAACCACAGAAGAGTATATACGTGACCCACGCTTTGAAGTGATAGGCGTAGGTTTAAAGGTAAACGACGAAGATACGGAGTGGGCCAGTGGAACACAAGAACAGCTACGTGACTATCTACAGTCTTTCGATTGGGAAAACTCTGCTCTCCTCGCCCATAACACTCGGTTTGACGGTGCTATACTCAATTGGATTTTTGATGTTCGTCCTCGTATCTACCTTGATACTATGTGTGTTGCTAATGCACGACACGGTGTCGAACATAGTGCATCACTGGCGGCACTGGCAGAGAAACATAAACTCGGTGCAAAAGGTACAGAGGTAACTGATGCGCTCAACATGAGACGTATTGATTTCTCTGAAGCTGAATTGAGTAGATATGGTGACTACTGTGTTAACGATGTCGAACTAACATACGAGTTGTTCCAACGTCTTAGTAAGAAGTTTCCTCAGAAAGAACTACGTCTGATTGACCTGACTCTACGGATGTTTATCGAACCTGTACTAGAACTTGATCTGCTTCTACTTGAACAACACTTGGAAGAGATACGTGACCAGAAAGAGGATTTGCTTTTAAAGTGTGGTGTTAGCAAAGAAGATTTGATGAGTAACCCGAAGTTTGCCGAAGCCTTACAGGTTCTTGGTGTAGAGCCACCAAAAAAGATGAGTCTTACGACAGGCAAAGAAACATTTGCTTTTGCTAAAACGGATGAAGGATTCAAAGCTCTATTAGAACATGAGGATGAAAAAGTACAAATACTTAGTGCAGCTCGCATAGGGAATAAGAGTACCTTGGAGGAGACACGTACACAGCGTTTCATAGAGATAGCCAAGCGCGGTAGTTTCCCAGTGCCACTCAAATATTATGCCGCACATACAGGCAGATGGGGTGGTGTAGACAAGATTAACTTACAGAATTTACCTAGCAGAGGGTCAAAGAAACTGAAAGACAGCATTATTGCGCCCGAAGGTTACAGTCTTATTGACTGTGACTCATCTCAGATCGAAGCTAGAGTGCTTGCTTGGTTGGCAGGGCAAGATGACCTTGTAGAATCTTTTGCCAACCGTGAGGATGTATACGTGAAAATGGCATCGGCTATATACAATGTGCCAGAAGAAGACATCACTAAAGATCAGCGGTTTGTAGGTAAGACCACGATCCTTGGATGTGGATATGGAATGGGTGCCGATAGATTCAAAGATCAACTTGCGACTTTCGGATTTGATATTGACCTCCATGAAGCCAAGCGCATCATAAAGATTTACAGGCAGACGAACGATAAAGTATTTAACCTATGGCGTAGAGGTCAGGATAGCCTCAAGGATATGGCAAACAAAACCAAAGGTGCTTTTGGTATCGATGATATATTGAAATACTTAGGCGATCCGGTAGCAGCTATTACATTACCATCGGGTGTACCTATACGATACACTGATTTACAGGCTCAACAGACAGAGTACGGGTATGAATACAACTACGCTTCTCGTAGAGGTCGCACCAAGATATACGGTGGTAAGTTGATAGAGAATGTATGTCAAGCACTAGCCCGATGCATTATAGGCGAACAGATCATAGCAGTGTCGGGTAAGTATAAAGTGGTTTTAACTGTACACGATTCTATTATATGCTGTGTATTAGATGATGAACTACAGGAAGCAACTCAGTTTATAGAGTCCTGTATGCGTACACCCCCTCAGTGGGCAAACGGTATACCTCTTGATTGTGAAAGCGGCAAGGGGAAAACATACGGAGCATGTGGCTAGGAGGAGTTATGCCTTACAAGAACAAAGCAGATCGTAAATCGCCCAAGAACCCCAAAGTGGGAACTGAGGGGCATCGTAAAAGAATGGAACGGCAACGTGCTAGACGTGCGTTAGATAAGAAAGGTAAAGATGCTAACAAAGATGGTAGGGCTGATAAGCGTGAAGGGAAAGATGTTGGGCATAAGAAAGCGCTAAGTCGTGGCGGTAGTAACAAGGATGGTGTGCGAGTGGAAAACAGGTCATCCAATCGTAGTAAAAACTTAAAGAAGAGAAAGACATGAAACCGTTCTGTTATCGCGCAAAGATACTCAGGGTGGTAGATGGCGATACCATCGATGTGAACTTGGATCTGGGCTTTGACATATGGCACAAAACACGGGTCAGACTCGCAGGTATTGATACTCCAGAAAGTAGGACACGTAACAAAGCAGAGAAGGCTTTAGGTAAGGCCGCTACTATTAAACTCAGGTTGTTATGTGGAGAGAAGATATTATTAGAGTCGTTGGGTAAGGGAAAGTATGGGAGAGTGCTTGGTATCCCTTACACGATAGACGGAAAAAATATTTGTTCGATTTTAATAAAGGAAGGCCATGCCGTGGAATATTGGGGTGGCAAAAAAACCAAAGTATGGGCGTAGACGGTGCTCAGATCCGTCTTAAAATAATACAGTTCCCTCGCTCTCCATGAGGCATATGCATATTCACTGTATAAAATCTGGGAAGTCCAAGGGGTTTTATTCCTTTTCCCCATGAATGCTGACGTAGCTCCATCAGTGGACGAAGCGGAGCTTTACTTACAGGTATATTCATGCACAAACCTTTTGAACACCAGAAAGCAACATCCAGATTTTTAGTCCAGAACAAAAAAGCATTTTGTTTTAACGAGCAGGGCACAGGTAAAACTGCGTCTGCAATCTGGGCTTGCGAGTTACTTTTCTCAAAGAACATCATCGACAAAGTTCTTGTCATTTGCCCTTTATCTATCATGGAGTCTGCATGGGTAGAGGACATCAATAAGTTTGTACCACATAGAAGTACAGGTGTTGCACACGGAACTCCGACGGCCCGGAAAGCTGTGTTAGAAAAGGGTGCTGATTACACAATAATAAATTACGCAGGGGTGGAGATCTTAGAAGATAGCTTACGTGATTATAAAATGATTATTGTAGATGAGGCTACACATTATAAAAATGCCAGAACAAAGCGTTGGAAAGCACTTAATCGCATAGTCAAGAAAGATACTTGGTTGTGGTTGATGACAGGAACGCCAGCCGCACAGGGGCCATTAGATGCTTATGGTTTAGCCAAACTTGTCAATCCGATCTCTGTGCCACGAGCGTTCAGCGTATTCCGCGATAAGATAATGTACAGGGTTACAAACTTTAAATGGATTCCAAGACCTATGGCTACACAGCATGTGTTCGACATATTACAGCCAGCGATACGGTTCAGTAAAGAAGAGTGCCTTGATTTACCGCCCATGATATATACACGTAGGGCAGTGGAACTCAGTCGGCAACAGAAAAAATACTATAAGTTATTGCTCAAGGAGATGATGTTTAGGGCAGACGGTGAAGAGATAACAGCAGTAAACGCGGCATCGTGCCTAAACAAATTACTGCAAATATCAGCAGGGGTGGTGTACTCTACGGAGAAAGCGTCACTTGAGTTTGATATAGACTATCGATACAAAGTGTTACGTGAGGTCATCGATGAGTCTAGTAAGAAAGTCTTGATCTTTGTACCGTTTAGAAACTCGATTGATTTAATAACCATGAAGCTACGCGGGGATGGTATACCTACGGAAGTTATACACGGAGGTGTACCTGTGACTAAACGCAGTGAGATATTCAAGAACTTTCAAACCACTGATGACCCACGGGTGCTTGTGATACAACCTCAGTCTGCGGCACACGGGGTAACATTGACTGCGGCTAATACTGTGGTGTGGTGGTCACCGACTAGTTCTTTGGAAACATATGCTCAAGCAAACGCACGTGTACATCGGGCAGGGCAAGACCATAAATGCACCGTGATTCAACTGCAAGGGTCTGGTGTTGAGAAGCGGTACTGGGCACTATTAGATAGTAAAACTGATGTTCACACAAAAATCATAGATCTTTACAACGAAATGATTGACTAAAGTAGAATAAACCAGTAAAGTTTACATTTAAACACTGTTTATAGGAAGGATAGTGAAAGATGGATAGCGCATATGTACCGTTAGATGACGTGGCAAAATACTTTGGGGTCTCGCTTTCGACAGCACGTTTGTGGTTGCGAGATGGTTTGTTCCCATCGGACTCTTACATTGAGGTTGGTAATACCCGAAGGTTTAGGATTAAACCGATAGAGAAAGCCTTGTTCCCACAGAAAGACGTGGAAGTAGAAGAAGACTTTTTTACTGAGGATATGTAGTGCTAATTGAAGATCTAAGCAATGAGGAATATCATAAGCATGAGGCTATTAGTAGCTCTGCTGTAAAAACCGTGCATTTAAAATCTCTTTTACATTGGAAGAAATCTATTTATAAAGAGAACGCGGCCTTTGATATTGGCACTGCTGTACATGCTTTCCTACTTGAACCTGACAAAGATCTGGTCATGTGTGGGCCAGAGACTAGGCGCGGTAAAGCATGGTCTGAAGCAAAAGAAGAAGCAGACTTGGAAGGTAAAACATTACTTACCAAGGATGATTACAATACATGTGTTGCGATGACAGATAGTGTTATGCGTAACGAACTGGCTGAAGAATTGTTAGTGGATGAATGTGGTTTAACTGAGGTAAGTATATTCTCCCAAGACCCTGATACAGGTTTACAATTAAAAGCCAGACCCGATTTATTTATACCTGAGAAAGGTATAATGTTAGATGTAAAAACCACTCGTGATGCAAGTCCTAAACAGGGTGGGTTTGAGAGACAATTCTTCAGTCTTGGCTATCACATTCAAGCGGCTTTTTATAAGTACGTACTTGAATTGGATGGTTATCCGATTGAAGAGTTTGCTTTTCTGGCAGTAGAAAAGGAGTATCCTTATGCTGTTCAGATGCACTATCTGCACAAAGATGTTCTTAGTTTTGGTTTATTACAGGTTAGGGATACCCTAGAGCAGATGAAAGATGTGGAAGGTAAAGATGTGAATTTCACGGGCTGGCCTTCCCGTAACTTAATACTTCTTCCGAAATGGATGAAAGCAACCGAAAGGATGGATGACATGACAGATTTTACTATTACAGATGTAGAGGCCCAATGGCCTAAGATTAACCGCCCCTATCGATTTGATACGACTGAAAGGCGTTCAGTACCTTGTGAACCTTTTGATGATGGCGCGGCTTACACTATGGATTTTAAAATGGACAAAACTCAAGCAAAAGAGTTATTCATGGGTATGGCTGAGTCGTACAAAGAAGCACGTGAGGATAACTGGCCTAAGAGTTTTGATCCGCCTTTTGGGGAGCCTGATGAGGATGGGCTTTATAAAGGTAAAGTAAAGTTGAAGGCGGCTTTTGGTAAAGAAGCTACTAGGAAGCCTTCACAATATGACGCTGAAGGTAATAAGTTACCTGACGATTTTCTTTTAACCACTGGCAGTACAGTCAACATTGCGGTGCAGTTCATACCTTATCACACGACTGCAAGCACAGGGGTATCCCTCCGTATACGTGCTGTACAAGTAATTGAACTGGCTAAACAAATGGAAGAAAAGAATCCGTTTGGTAAGGTTAAAGGTTACGTTCACAATAGCGATAACCCTTTCAAAGAAAAAGCAGAAACCCCAGAGGAAACTCCTCCACTCAAAGTTGTTAAATCAAAAGCGACTAAAGCTAAAGCCAAAGAAGAGTCTAAAGATGTAGACGACGATTTTGGCAACATTATCGATAACTGGAACTAACCCTTTCTAGTTGCGGCTAGGAACTACCGAAAAGGGTGTGTAATGCACCCCTGCCGCCCTACCCCTGTGAGGTACGATAATGCAAATAAAAAATTTCCTATCACGGGTTCTCAAAGGTGAGGGTTACTACTGTTCTTTCGCCCTGCGTAAATCAGATGGTCGGAGGGTGCAGAAATTATACTCTGACATTGAAGAGTTGGTGGACGCATCAATTAATCTGGATGAACAAGGTTACGATGTTTATTTTGGTTTGAGCGTCTTTGAAAATGACGAGTCCCGTAAAGCTACTAATTCAAAATACCTAAGTTCTTTTTTCCTTGACATAGATTGCGGTGTATCAAAAGACTACCTTACACAGGCAGAAGGATTGACCGCATTAAAATCTTTTTGTGGAAAACTATCTCTACCCAAGCCCACGTTAATAAACTCTGGTCGTGGTATACACGCATACTGGATACTGCAAGAACCTGTTCTTAAAGAAGAATGGCTACCAGTGGCTCAAAAATTAAAGCAGTTATGCGAAGTAAACAACTTCAGAGTAGACTACGCAGTCCCTGCTGATGTGGCAAGAGTTCTACGTGTGCCTTTTACGCACAACCATAAAACAGATCCACCTTCCGAAGTTACCTATATAACAACGGGTTTAACAAAAGAAGTTGGTTTTGATGAGTTCAATCGTTTGCTTGGTGGGGACACGTTACCACCACCGAAACTCATGGAGAAAAAAGATTTTGCTTACGATCATTTGGAGTCCCTATTCAAAACAATTTATATGAAAAGCAGAAAGGGTAACGGATGCGAACAGATATACAGGGCTTTGAATAACCAAGAAGAAGTGCCCGAACCTACGTGGAGGGGTCTCTTGTCAGTTCTGAAGTCGTGTAGTGATGGTAGTCGTGAACGAGCACATGAGGTATCCCAAGGGCACAGTGAATATAATAAATACGAAACTGACTATAAGTGGGATAACATCCCTGCTTCGATGCCGTATACGTGCAGTAAGTTTAACGAGTATGCCCCTGACATATGCACTGAATGCCCTCACTGGGGTAAGATCGGTTCACCCATTGTGTTAGGCACAAGAACCAAAGAAGCAGAGAACAATGTAGTAGAAGCCCCTGCCGCTAGTTTTAAAGATACTCCGATGGTTACCTACATAATACCTCCATACCCTAATCCTTATTTTAGAGGGGCAAAGGGGGGTGTGTATGCCAGAACAACAAATGATGATGGAGATCCTTCAGATAAACTTATTTATCATAATGACATATATGTAGTTAAGCGTGTCAGTGACGCGGAAACAGGCGAGTGTATCGTTATGCGATTGCACTTACCCAGAGACGGAGTAAAAGAGTTTACGTTACCACTCACTACGGTTACATCGAGAGATGAATTTCGTAAGCAGATGTCAGCACAAGGCGTGGCTATAACTAGGATGGATGAACTTATGCAGTATACAACTACGTGGGTTAACCACTTACAGGATACAGAAACGGCAACTATGGCACACAAACAATTTGGTTGGGTGGGGGAAGATTTTGGGTCTTTTGTACTGGGTGGTAAGGAAGTGTATGCAAATAACATAGATTTTAACCCTGCATCAAACCAGACCGCTGGATTAATACCGTCATTTGAACCTAAAGGTTCGCTTGAAGAATGGAAAGATATAATTAATTTCTATAACCGTGAAGGGTTTGAGCTACATCAGTACATAATTGGTATGGGATTTGGCAGTATCTTGATGAAGTTTATGCCTGAGATTCACTGCTCTACTCTGCATCTCTACGGTAAGACGGGTGTGGGTAAAACCACAGCTATGATGGCGGCTATGTCTATCTGGGGTGACCCTGATAACCTGATGACGTTTGAGAGGGACACGTATAACAGTCGTATGAATCGTGGTGAAGTGTTACATAACTTACCGTTGATGATGGACGAACTTACCAACGCATCACCCAAACAACTCAGTGATCTTATCTACCAACTTACCAGTGGTAAGCAGCGTATGCGTATGTCAGGTGGCAGCAACTTGGAGAGGTTTAGGGGAGAACCGTGGAATCTACTGGCAGTGACTACTGCTAATGCTTCGTTGATTGAGTTGATTAATGTATACAAGGCTATGCCAAGTGCGGAAGCTCAGAGATTACTTGAGATACATGTTAAACCGTTGTTGAGTACCCCTGCTTCTAAGGAAGAAACTGACCAGTTAGCTAGACGGATCAAGCAGAACTATGGTTGGGCAGGGGTTCCTTACCTACAGGGCATTATGCGAAACAGAGATAAAGTAGAAAGCATGTTGTTTAAAACACAGAAACGTGTAGATGAGGTGGGACTTTTAATAAATGAAAACCGTTTTTGGTCTGCGAATGCGGCTACCGCTTTGACAGGACTTATGACCTCAAAGAAATTAGGGTTTCATAATTTTAACGTAGAAAATGTATTTAAGTGGATTACCAGTGAACTAAAAACAAACAAGCGAAGATCAGATGCTTTAGGTTCAAACGCAGAGCAGTTATTAAATGACTATATACATGAACACTGGGGACAAGTTTTATGGATAAAAAGCACCCATGATTTACGTAAGAAAAATACGGATATGGATGAGGTTCTTATTCCAGAAGCTATGCCCAAAGGACGGTTAGTAGCACGGTATGAAACAGATATAGCCAGATTATACCTTGTACCAAAGCCTCTCAAGGAGTGGTGTGGTAGACAACAATTAACTTACTCGTCTTTTATAGAAGATCTAAGAGTCAACATGGGGGCACGTCAAGATAAGTTTCGGTTAGGTAAAGGCACACATATCAAGCTCCCTCCAAGCAACGTGATAATTTTAAACTGTAAGATAGATGATACTGAAGCTGGATGATATAAACCCTGATGGGGTTAAGGTTGTTATAAACTGGGATAACATGAAGGTAGGTGGTTCTGTCTTCGTGTTGTGTATTAATACAGAGAAAGCAGTACGGCAGATAAAAAAGATAATGACTAGGAGAAAATGGAAGTCTGAAGTAAGAGTCGTGGTTGAAGACGGTAAGTTAGGTGTGCGTGTATGGAGGACTACCTAAATCCTAATGGATACAAAGATGTGTCATCAATTAAATCTTGTACCATACGTCTTCGACTGGGGCTTATGGTCACACCATTAATCATTTTTGCGGTTGTGTTTGCTTGTGCCTTCAAAGATCTTTCTAGGTACTCAGCATCTATGGCATCTGCTGGATGTGCTCTGTTAAACTCTTCTATATCTTTAAGTACACCTGATATATCTAAATTAAACCGTAGATTATAATAGAGTTGACTAGATATTTTGCTTTTTCTTGATGTCGTGGCCTTATCCATTTCTTTACCGACCGCACGGAGACTCATTATTTTACTGTATTCTGCTGGCATAAAACCAAACAACTGAGCCACAAGTTCACCGCTACTGAAACTACTATCGTCTAAAACTAAATCACCACGTCTGGATCTTGCGCCTTCCAAACCATAACGTCCAGCCCTTATCACGTTACGTAATGCTGTTGGACTCATATCCTCTATACCACGACTTATGTTACCTTCAGCTATTTGACCGTACCCTCTTGTTATACTGTCAAACGTACCGTAAGTTGGACCTAATATAAGAGCCATGAAATCTGCCTCCCATGTGTCATTGAAGTTATATTTACCGTTACCAATGACCATATTAGCTAAACCTATTCTGTCAGAAACGTCTATCCCCCCACCCATAAAAGGTAAGGCTTGTGAAAGTCCGTATATACCACCTTTAAACGCAATTTCACCTACTGCTTTACGTGTAAGAGTTTCTAAATCCTCGTCTTCGTCTTCATCTCTGAAAGCGTTGTAGAACATAGCCGCCCAACCAAATAACGTGTTTCCTGCTACACCAGCAAAAAGTAATGTGGCTCCCTGTATACCCATGATTTGTTTAAATGCTTGTTTTTTAGCCGCTGAGTCTGCACCTCTGAAAATCTCCATAGTAGTCATTAGTTGAGTTAATAACATCTGAATACCAAATGTTTTAAACATTAATGCACTACGGAATATATTTCGTCTAGCAAGTGGTGGGGCTGTTGCTATAACGTGTCCACCGTTTGTACGTGAGGTGTCATACATAGCTTGTTGTATAGCAGCGTTAATTTTTTCACTGGGGGAAAATTTGGTTTCTCCTTTTGCTTCACTGGGGTTGTTTGTCATACGTTCCATTTCTGTTAAGAAAGAAGCTACCAGTGTAGTTTGTCTTGCGTATCGTTCCGCAGTATGAAAAGGTAATGCGCTGATTCCAGTGACAGAGTTTAAATTAAAGTTATTCATGGGGTTACTCTCCCCTTCTTTTATTAGAGTTTCAGATGCATTAAATGTGTCAGCAAACATAGATCGGTTTAACATACCGAAGTCTTCTGCCTGTTGTACTAAAGGCATAATCATCTCTAAAAACTCTTTTTTAGTCATGGTCTTAAACGAACCATCTTTGTTTTTCATTTTATAGAAAGGCTCATCTAACCCTGCTATATCCTTACGTAAAACAAAATTACCGTTGTCATCTGTTTCATAATAATTATCTATGGAGTTACCAATTACTTTTGTTGCCTTAACATCTACCGCCTTATCACCTGTATAAGTTCGCACCTTATGTTCAGTGCCGCTACCTAAAAACAGTTTACTCCCGGTGCTCATCGCTCTGACAGAACCACGTGTACCTATACCTGTTTTACCAGCTAAGTAAAATAAAACCATTACCGCTAAGTTACCCGTGTTTACAATTACACTAGATATATTAAAACCAAGCGTATATAGAAAAGTAAGTCTATTAAAAAAAGCAGGTCCGTCTTCTAATGGTCCTGATGGTGGTTTTGTTATGAACTCCACATCATCTTGGAGTCTTTCACCTAATATTTGAGCTTCATCTTTGTTAAAGTAACCTTGTTCTTTTTCTTTTTCTAGTCGTTCTACTGCCGCTGTATCACCTCTGCGGTTAGCTTCTATTAATTTGGTATCTATATCCCTGCTTCGTACATCTATTTCTTTTATCTTCTCCAAAGATTCTCTTAAAACGTTGTAAAGATTTTTAGATTCTTTAACAGAAACAACTTGTCTACCCATGTTATAAGCGGTTTGTTCAAATGCATCCATAGCACTGGTGTTAAACCCAAGTACATCTTTACGACTCTTTAATGCTTTTAACGCTGATGATTCAGGTAGGGCGTTTATATATAGCTGTAAAAATTGTTTCTGTAATTTAACATCTACCCCACCATCTTTTAATATCTGCATTGCCTGACCCACAAAACCAGCAGTAGGTGCATTGGATACAAAAGAATCAGTTAAAGAGTCTGCTCCGTTATGTGTACTTATATTTTTAATCTTGTCGTCTTTTCCATACTCAACAAGTGCTCTTTGTCTAGCATTGTCAGAAGTGAAAGACTGTACAACGGGATCAGGCATACCTTCTATGTCAAAACGTAGCCAGTAATTACCTGTTCTGGTAAGAGGGAAATAGGGGTCTATTTTTGCAGTTGCAAATAATTGTTTGAGCACTGTTTGTTTTAAATTCATTTTTACTGCATTAGCTACATCTGCACCTTTTTCAGTTGTTAAATTATCTGTAAGATCGTTCATAGCCGCTTCCAGATCTTCAAACAATTGCCTGTAGGTGTTACGTAACTCTATGTATGCTTTGTCACCACCCTGTGCCTTTAACTTGTTAAATTCTTTAACTACTCTGTCATAAGCAAACAACGTATTTTCATCAGGGTTACCGTCACTTTTTACTATTTTCTTTTTGGGTTTATCTTTTCCCTTTTGTTTCGCTATTTTTTCGTAAAGATCGTTTAATCTAAAAACTTCATCATCACGTTCTTTTCGACTATTAAACCCTGTACGTTTGTTTGTCTGGGTGTCTAGTAAAAAATATTGACTGTAGTATTCTCTGGGTTTAGTGGGATCTACTCTGAACAAGGTCGATGCGTGTACTACAAAGTCAAAAGTTTTTCCTAATTCTGGATGATCTGCTAACCACCCACCAATTGATTGTTTGGTAGCGTCTAAACTTTTTATAACTTTTCCTGTCGCACTTACAGCTTCCTGTACAGCGTTAGCTACTTTTTCACCGACATCAGTTTTGTACTGTAGTTTTAAAAATTCTGCCAAAGATCCAGAAGGCATTGTTTTAGAGACAGCCTGACGGAACCATCTAGGTGTATTAGATGCAAAAAAATCAGCCGTAGCGTTTACTACCTGACCCACTGGTTGATTATTTCTAGCTTTACCACCCTCATGTAAAACTTTACCTATCTTATTAGCCATTTTATTTGCAGTGCCATTCTTTGCTGCCATGTGCAACTGCCCTGCATCCCTGTACTCAGGAGCAATAGCCAATATGTTTAGTATCTCACTATCTAGTTCGGACAATGCTTCTAAGGTGCCTACGTCTGCTGTAGGTTTAACTTTAGCACCCTGAATTATACTTCTTACAAAATTACCTAGTATATCCTGAAGTCGTTGCAGTGCTGTTCTGTCAGAGTCTTTAACAAGTATAGTGCCCAACTCTTGTATTAATCGTGGATTACTGAACACTTCGGATACAAACTCATCTAGTGTATCTATCTCATAGATGCCGCTTAGTTTATCTTTGACTTCTTTGTAAAGCGTGTTGAGTTTTGCAGTAGAAGGTTTACCTTTATTAGCAAGAGAAGCAGATACAACCGCGTGAGTCATTTCGTGAAGTAATGCGTGTTCATTGAGACCTGTTTCAGAGTCTAGTTTTATTGTATTTGTTTTAGGGTCGAAGAAACCGTTTACCTTTTCACCATTATCAGCAAAAAGATTATCAACAACTTCTACTTTAGTGGTGCCTACTACATTAGTTAATGCACGTGTTATTTCTTTTAATCGGTTATTACTGACTGTTTCTGTTAACCTCTCCATAGCCTGTTTTAAATTACCGCTAAGTAAAGAAGTACGCACATTATCAGACACAGAAATTACAGGGTCTAAATTAATTATCCTAGATAATGATTTATTTATAGAAGCTGCATCTTTAATCCCTAAAGATTGTTTTGCCGATATCGCATTTATTTCTTGTTGTGTGGATGCGGGATCTAAAAAACGGTCAGCTATATTTAAAACATTAGTTAAAACAGTATCTGATGCTGTTTCTGTCGGTATACCAAAGAATTTTCTTATTGCACTAATAAACTTGTCATATATGCTGGGACCATCTATTATTTTTGAATTATAAGGTATTGTGTCAAGCCATCTAGCTATAGTTTTATCTGTAAGTCCATAGGTTAGTAATTCTTGTGGATTAGCTTTTATATTAAGATCAACAAGTTTTTGCCGTAACTTTGGGTCAAGTCCAGCTAATTTTGCGGGGTTTAATTGTAATACAACCGCATCATGAATTTCTGCAAGTTCACGATAAAAATCTTTATATTGTTGTATGGCAGCAGGGTCGCCTTTCAGTTTACCACGAAAAAATGTCTTACCTCTAGGTGATCCTAATAATTCTGCTCTTTGTGTTGCAACGTGAACTAGTTCATGTAAGAAAACTTGAATATAGGAATCTATAGTTCCGTCATCTAACCCTTCTTTAATTGCTGGAAGACTTATGAAGACTTGGTATTGTTGTACACCATCAATATTTTTAATATTAGATAATCCCATATCTTTGAATTTTTTATTAAATAGAATTCTAGTAGGTAAAAATTTAACTCCTCCAACGTCAATTAAAGATTGAATTTTATCTGCAACTTTCTCTGCTATAAATTGGTAAGAAGGATCACTAACGTTATTCTGTATCCACCTTGCTACCTCAAGAGGGGTTTTATCAACTAAATTTTCTCTAATCTGTTCTACAGTAATTTCTTTACCAAACTCTACACTTATACCTTCTTCTTTACTTTTAGATTTAGCCTTTATAAAAGCTCTTATGTCATTTACACTAACTTTTTTGTTGTTTCTTGCAGCAGTTGCTTCAATCCTTGATATTTCATCAGGAGTTAAACCTCCATCTTGGGCTTCTTTTAATGCTTTTGGAGATATTTTAGAAGGTGTAACCTTTGGTTCAGCTTTTGGTTTAACCTCTGGTTCAAGCTCTGATTCAAGGTCTGGTTCAAGCTCTGATTCAAGGTCTGGTTCAAGCTCTGATTCAAGGTCTGGTTCAAGCTCTGATTCAAGGTCTGGT
>MDTB01139272.1_pt1 | contig 15822 bp, 15 predicted proteins | sample 811161 | NCBI WGS metagenome assembly MDTB01 (sample SAMN05326650, study PRJNA326480) | marine metagenome | isolation source: seawater | place: Mediterranean Sea | collected 2009 | reverse complement strand
TTTAAAGATAATTATGGTGGATTACATTTAAAGTTAAAAGTAAATCCAGATTTAGCAATTTTTGGTAAGTCAATTGGAAATGGATATCCAATTTCAGCAATAATAGGTAGGAAGAAAATAATGCAGGTAGCTCAGGAGACGTTTATCAGCTCTACTATGTGGACAGATAGACTTGGATTTATTGCTGCTAAAACTACATTAAAAAAATTAAAACAATTGAAAATAAATAAACAGATATCAACTTATGGGAAGATAATAAAAAAAGGTTGGAGGGAAATTGCAAAGAAGAATGATGTTAGGATAGGTGTTAGTGGTCAGGATTGTATTCCGGTATTAAGATTTGATTATCCAAATAATATGGAAATACTTACATATTTCACTCAAGAAATGTTAAAAAAAGGATTTCTTGCTGGTGCACAAGTAGCTACAAGTTATGCCTATAATCATAAAATAATTAACAAATATTTAAAATCTGTGGATATTGTTTTTAGGAAAATTCACAATTGTTTAAAAAATGGCACGTTTCCGTTAAAGGGAAAAATCAAATATAATACTTTTAGAAGACTGACAGGATAATTGTTTTAGATTTTTTAAAAAAAAATTTTTTAATTTTATTTAAAATAATTTTAATCTTATTGCTTCTATAATATTTTTCTAAAAATCTAATTGCATCAATATTTTCTTCAACTTTAATTTTTTTTAGTGTTATTTTTTTTTCAATTAAAATATTATGTCCATGAAGTTTATCGTATTTAGTATAATGTGTTCCGGTTGGATCAAATCCAATATTTTGAACAAAAGAGTTTGAGGGATACAAAGAGATCATTTTATTTATAAACGTAGATGCTTTCCAAACAATTGCTTGGGACTCATTTAGTTTTTTATTTTTTCTTTCGAGCATTCCAAAATAATCAAAACAATTATTTAAATTAAATTTTTTAATCATTTTTCTTTTTTTGATTTCTTTAATCAAATAATCTGTATCTGGGTTAAATTTATCCCAAGCTCTCTTCCATGTTCCCCAGCCCCAGGAAGTATGGTTCATCAAAAAAAAGCTTTCTTGTAAATTATTTTTCTTTGGAAAAAACCAACCATTAATTGAACAGACGTCATTGTCATTTTCATATAAGTTTAAACCATCATTCATAAAATTTAAAAAATACTTTGAAGTTTTGCAATCATCCTCAACCACGATTATTTTTTTATTTTTTTCAAAAACTTCAGTAACACCTTCTACAATATTTTTATAAAGTCCATAATTTGACTTTCTAAAGTATAAAGTTTTTTTTTTAAAACCAGTCAAATTTTTAATTATATTTCTTACCTGTTCTACTTTATTTTTATCTGCATCTTGAGATTTTGGTCCATCAGAAAAAATTATAATTTCAGATTGTGATGCGAGTTCATTTTTTTTCAAAGCTTTTAAAGAAATTTCTGTGTGTTCTGGTCGATTATATGTAAAATAAACAATAGATGCGAGTTGGCTCATACTGAAGTTTTATAAATTAAAATTACACAATCTAATGAAAAAATACTCATATTTTAAATAATTTTTTTTAATACATTGGTATATTTTTTGTTAAACACCTTAAATAATTTTAATTCTTCATCATGATTGATAGGTCTAATTGACTTTAATCTTATTTTTCTCTGTAAGTTTTCAAAAAAATCCTCGTTATGTAAATAATACATATAATACCATTCCATAATCTCTTTTTTATAATTTTTGGTTAATTTTAACTTTTTATCAATACCTAATTTTAAAAATTTAAAATATTCTTTTTTTGTTTTTGGGGTATACACAAAATTATATGATATATATGGATTTGGTCCAGTTGAAATGGGAACCACCTTATTAAAAGCCATTTCGTGTAAAACAGTTCCGTAAGGGTTGATACACAACAAGGGTTTTTTTTTTTATAATATTTTTATTAGACGTATTTTTATCAAGCCAAATAAAATTAGGAAATTTTATCTTGAGCTTTTCTACAAAAACTTGACTTCCCCATGTGGTAAAAGGATGTGACTTGATTGCTACTTTTGTGTTTATTTCCGATAGAAAAATTAGTGTTTCATAAATCCATTCATGAAAATCATTAAATACATGATTGCCATAACAATGTGGCGCATCGTCAAAACCAGGTAAAAAAATTATAAGATCTATATTTTCAATTTTTCTTTTGCTACTGATATATGGATTAGTTTTTAATTGATATAGTTCAGGAACTTTTTTTCCTATAAATTTATTTTTTAATATTTTATAACCTAATTGAATCTTTTTAGTTTTGTTATCTAATTTTTTAAATTTTGATCTAATTAGTTTTATATCTTGATTATCGTAAGGCCACTGCTCAGTATATTTTTTAATATAAGTATTCATATCTTCATATCCACCTATAACTGTTATTTTATTTTTTAAAAAAAATCTTAAAGGTATGCCATGTTGCAGATATGCTGTTTGTCCTGTTACATAATATTTTATATTATTTCCTAACTCTTTTTTTATATGCAAAAGATTATCACACATATTTTTTGTGTAGTTGAGTATTTTTTTGATAGAATAAATATCATTCGTTTGAAAGGTAGTTTTTCTGAAAAATCTAAGGTAATAATCATAAATTAAATCGCCAACTTTTATTTTATTATAGGTAATTTTTAAAATTTTTTCCTTTTTTTTGATTTTTAAATTTTTTTTTATAAAATTACTTTCATAAATTTTAAAATTATTTTTTAAATCATTATTTAAAAAATATATTTTATTTATACCGATTGATTTATACATTTTTTGCCATTTTTTTTTAATTAAATATTGTAGTAAAAAATTTATAAAAAATTTAAGAGTATTTATTAAACCGCTCTCTCTATGAAGACACTGGGTCCAAAGTCCTATAACATTTTTATTTTTAAAATTTTTATTTTTAAGGAGTAAAAATGTATTAACAAAAGCATAATTGCTCTCATTCAGCTCGATAATTGCTATATTTTTTTTTTGTGGGGGTCGATGATTTTTATTACCAAATGTTTTTATGATTTTTTTATCTTCTAAATCTAAAAAAATTCTTTTTTTTATCCTTAAGAGTTTCTTTAAAAAATAATTTAAAATCATTTTGAAGATTTATAATTTTAATTAAATTTTTGTAAAGAACTTCTTTATATAATATGTTTTTTATATGACTATAAAATAGTTTAAACTTTTTTTATACTTAATTAGATTATATATTCACTTTAATGAAACTTACATACAAACCAGAAATTGATGGTTTAAGAACAATTGCTGTTTTTGGAGTTATTTTTTATCATGCAAACTTTTTTATTTTAGAAAAAACATTATTTAAAGGTGGGTTTATAGGAGTAGATATTTTTTTTGTTATATCAGGTTATCTTATATCAGGGTTAATTTTTAAGGAAATTTTTGCAACAAAAAGTTTTTCTTTTATAAATTTCTATGAAAGAAGAGCGAGGAGAATTTTACCTGCTTTAATTTTAGTAATAATTATCACAAGTATTTTTAGTTTGATTATTCTTTTTCCTAAATCAATTATTGATTTTTCCAAGTCTATTTTAAGCTCGATTTTTTTTGGTTCAAATATTTATTTTAATTATACTGGTAATAGTTATGGATCTGAACATGTTCTCCTTAAACCATTAGTTCATACATGGTCTCTCGCAGTAGAAGAACAATTCTATATTTTATTTCCGATTTTTATTTTTTTATATTTCAAGTATTTCAAAAATTATGTTTTGGAAATACTAATAGTAGGATTTTTAATTAGTTTGGTACTTAGTATTTATTTATCTAAAAACCACTCTGGAACAAACTTTTATCAATTGCCATCTAGAATTTTTGAAATTATTGCTGGCTCGATTTTAGCCTACTTTGACTTTATAAAGAAAAAAAGAAATCCTATAAAAATATCGTATGCATATAATTTTATATTTCCAAAATTGGGTTTGATATTAATTATTTATTCTTATTTTTTCTTTGATTTTGAGAAAATTTATCATCCATCACTGATTACATTATTACCAATAACAGGAGTGAGTTTAATTATATGGTTTTCTAATAAAAAAGAAATTGTAACAAATTTTTTATCGAGCAAAATATTAATTTTTTTTGGATTAATATCATATTCTCTTTATTTGTGGCACTATCCAATATTTTCTTATCTAAGATATTTGGAAATATTTAATTCTTCAAATGCTGTAAAACTTATAGCTATAATTTTAACCATTTTTTTTTCGTATTTAACTTTTGTTTTTATTGAAAAACCATTTAGAAATAAGTACCTAATTTCAAAAAAAAAACTTTTAAAATTTATTATTTTTTCATTTATATTTCTCATAATTTTTAGTTTAGTAATAATAAAAAACGATGGTTTTCCAAAAAGGTTTAATCAAATCGTAAGTGATCAATTTGAATCACCGTATGATGGAAGTACAATCGACACAAATAAAGAAATTTATATTATAGGAGACTCTCATGTTGGAGCAATTGCATATCACTTAAAAAAAAAACTAAATAGTTTAAATTATAATCTCATAAGATTAAATACTGAATATTATCTAAATAACTTTCATAAAAAAAATAAAAAAAATAATAAAATAGATAAGGATTTTTCAAATGAAAATAAGAAAATAAATGACTTCATTAAAAATAATAAAAATAAAATTATAATTATTCACAAAAGATGGTCTTTTTATTTAACTGAAAGCAGATATGATAACAAAAAAGGGTTCACAGAATTTCAAAAGGAAGATAATCGCATCATTGAAAACTATTTAGAACCATATGATATAATTACAAAAAATTTAAAAGAGAGACAAATTTATCTTAAAGAAGCCATATCGGTAAGTTTAAAAGATATAATAAAAAATAATCATAAACTAATAATTGTTTATCCTGTCCCTGAAATGGGTTTTGATGTACCTAGATTAATGAATAGAAAAATTATTTCAAATAGAATTTTAAATAAAAAGCAACTGCCTTCATTAACCACTGATTACGATGTTTTTCTAGAAAGAAATAAATTTGTTTACGAAATCTTAGATAATTTGGAAAATAAAAATATTTATAAAGTGTATCCAGAAAAAGTTTTTTGTAATACTAAAATTAAAAACAAATGTGTTGCAAATGATGAAAAAAATTTATTTTATTATGATGATGATCATTTATCATTATATGGCTCAGAAATATTAGTTAAAGAAATAATGATAAAAATTAAAAAAATTATTAATAACTAAAAATAATTTTTTAAAATCAATGATTTTGCGCTTATATTTCTCTTTACTTTTTTACCAAATCAGATCCATTTTTTTGCAGAAATTATATGAGATAAAAATTTTTTTTTGAACTACAATGGTTAGCTGAAATTTCGGCTATTAATAATGGTCTAGATTTATTATTAAATGATATTTTTTTATCAATCTGGATTTTCCTTTTTTTATCATTCAAAATTTTTTTCTATAAATTTATTTAGATTATTTATAATTTGAGAACAATTTACATTTTTATCAAAGTTATCAACCATAAACTCATAATCGGAGGAAATAACTCCTTTATCACAGTTTGATAGTAACTTTTTTAGTTCGTTCAGAAACTTTGTTTGGTCAAACTGATCATGAAAAAAATCGTTTATTTGTTTTTCATCAGTTGAGTTATTTATTTTAAGAACACCATGTATATTTTTATACCAGGCTTGGCCAAACACTAAGCATTTCTTTGATTTTACTAAACCTTCGAATCCTATTGTTCCACATACTGTTGCTATCATATCGCATTCGTTTAAAAATTCATCGGTGTCTTCAGATCTTTTTAAAAAAAAAACATTTTTTAGGCCTTTTAATCTTTCAAAGAAAAATGAGTTTCTTTGATAATGAGTTTGAGATTGATTTTCTTTAGTGATAATTATCCATTCATTTTTTGATAAACTATTTAATTTTTCTAGAACTAAAATTTGGTCTTCATAAGTTCCTCCTAAAAGTGATGTTGTTAACTCAGGCTGCATATGCAAAGGGAAAAAAATAATTTTTCGGTTTTGAACTAAATTGATAATTTCTTCCCTTGATTTTTCGATTTTTTTTAAATTTTCTAAATAATTTTTATTAAGCTGTTTTTCATTTTCTCTATAAATTAATTTAAATTTGATTAGACAATCTATGATCATATCTTTTAAAAATCTTATAGAAAAAATTTTTTTTTCACTTAATTTTTTTGGTATTCTTTCATTTATTAGTTTTCTTTCTAATTTCATTCTTTCGGCATATATATTCTTAACTTTTTCAATATTAATATTTTGTAAATCAGGTTTTATATCTATTTCATTTTTAAAATATCCTAGCTCCTCAAAATTTTTGACAGTAAAATATCTATTAGGAAAAATAGATTGGTGCATGCAGATAGTTTTAATGTTCAAAATTTTTGCTATTTTATAAACTAAAAAATCAGGTCCTTCGTGTGGGAAACTAAAAAAAACAACTAATTCAATTTTTTTTTCCTTCAAAATTTTAAAAAAACTATGAAAATAATATGAAAAATGATTTCTTATTTCATGTATATCTAAAATTTTTAAACCCCTTCTTACAAATTGATAAGAAAAGATTGTAAAATTTTTTTGAAAAAAATCCTCATAATATTTCTGACTTTCATCAGATATTTCAAATTTATGGTTTTTTGGAATATTATATTTTACTAAATCTCTGCTATCTATATCTTTCTGAATTTGGTCGAAGTCATGTATTGAAAACTTAATTTCTATTTTTTTGTTATCTTTTAAGGCGTTATATATGTAAATATTTGTTGGTTTATATATCAAAGTTTTCATTTTTTAATTTCAAGTATATTTTTTGATATATTATTTCCAAAAATTTTTTCCAAATTTTTATCCTCGTTAAGCTTTGGAAACTTTTTAAAAGCATCTGTATACTTTAAATATTTTACAAAATTGTAGAAATTTATCATATTCGAATTAATTTTTTACTTTTATCTGATTGATAGCATTTTTTAATTATGTCTACAGCAGAAATTCCTTCTTCCATTGTACTCAGTAAAGAGTTTTTCGGTTTAGAAAATTTTAAAATTTTTATATAATCATCTATCATCATTTCGTATTGTTTATTTGGATCAATTACTTTATTATAAAATATTGAAAGTTTATTTGGTTTATTCTTAGTAAATTTAATTATCTCTAAACTGTTTAAATTTTTGAATTTAAAGTAACTCTTCCATGATATTGTTCCATTTTGACAAACAATTTCAAATCCTTTTTGTTTTAAATTTCTTACAAAATCCAAACTTATAGAACTTTGAACTCTATTTTTATGCTCAAATAATATCTCAGAATAATCAAATGAATTAATTTTACCTAATAATTTTAAATTCTTACAGAAAATATTTTTTATTTTTCCAAATAAAAAAAGCATTAAATCAATTTCATGAATACAATCATATATTATGCCACCCCATTTGTTCGTATTTTTATAATAATAACTGTTTTTACTTTTTTGTTTGAGTAAGTTATGTCCAAAGTATGATTTGGCAGAAATAGGTTTGCCCAATTTTTTTAAAAATTTTTTTATAAAGTTTAAATTATAAAAGTATCTAAGATTACTTACTACATATATTTTTTTTTTAGATTTTTTTGAAAATAGTTTTAAATTGTTTATTTTTTTTCTATCAATTGTAATTGGTTTTTCAATTAAAAAAAATTTAGTTTTGGAATGCTCGAATTTAAATAGAATATTTAGGTGACTATCAGTATTTGTAGAAATTATTATTCCATGTGGAGACCAGTTTTTAATTTCATCAAAATTATTAAAAATTATAATATTTTTATTTTTTAAAATAATTTTTTTTTGATCGTAAATACCAACCTTTACTTTTTTTTTACCTAGGATCTCCATGTATTTTTTTCCGATACTGCCGAGGCCGATTATTAATATTTTTTTCATCAAAAGGCTCTTAAAATATCTAAATCCTCTTTATCATTTAGATCAAATGATTTGTTTTTTGGCATAATATATACTTTTAATTTTTTTCCAAAAATTTTTTTTTGCTTTAAAAAATCTTTTACAAAAAAAGCATAAGTGCTCCCATTATCAACCACTAATTTTCCAAATTTGTCTTCTCTTTCATTTATAAGCTCCTTAAAAAGTGGATATGCAAAATTATTTTTTTTTAACTTAAGTGCTTGATGAGGAGGTAAATTATAAGAAGTGGCGGCTAAAGCAAAATTACAATTTTTTCTATTTAAAAGTTTAATTACACTTTTGATATCTTTAAAATTTCTTAGTGGCGCAGTTGCTAGAAGCACACACAAAATATCAATTTTATTTTTTGAGTTTTTCAAATATTCTTCAATCACCTCAACTAAAGTTGCTTTGGCGTTACATAATTTTTTTTTTCTGAGATGAAATTTTATATTTAGAGTTTTTAATCTGTTTTGTATTTTTTTATTATCAGTCGAAACGGCAATTTCAGAAAAAAGTTTTGTTTTTTTTGCCTCATTAATAGTATGTTCAATGATTGGAATTCCTTTGTACAACATAAAATTTTTATTTTTCAATCTTACACTTTTCTTTTTTGCAGGTATTAGTGCAGCTATTCTCATAGAAATTTAATTAAATAAGCTTTTTGTCTAAAATTTGATCTTTTTTCACATTTTTTAACAATTTTTTATTTTTAATGTTCTTTATGTCTCTTGGATCAATACCCAAGCCTGGTCTTTTAAAGTCCAGTTTACAATCTTTTATTTTAGTTCCTTTTCTCTCGTTTCTAATAAAATATGGACTTCTTCTAACTTTATTTCTATTTTTGATTTCTTCTAAAGTTAATTTTAAGTTTTTTTTACCTAGTGCTTTTTTTGTAAAATTAATTTTTCTAACAAAATCGTGTAATTTATTTAATTCAATTGACATTATATGTTCTACGCTTGGATAGTATCGATCAAATGTAATAGTTTTTTCAATTAAATTAGCTCCCAAAGCAACTGCTGCAACACTCATTTCCCAGTCAGGTGAGTGATCTGAAAAACCTACAGGACATCCGAATCTATGCCTAATTTCATTAATAATATTTAAATTTATTTTTTCAACATTTGCGGGATATCCTGAAGGGCAATGATGAATTAAAAAATTTTTATTATTATGCTTTTTTAAAATTGATATTGATTTTTTAATTTCTTCTAATGTAGACATCCCAGTATCTAGTTGGATATTTAATTTTGACTTTGCAGCCTTTATTAATAATTTTTCATAATTAATATCAGCCGAAGCAATTTTAATAGAATTACATCCTAAATTTTTTAAAAAATCAATATCTTCTTCAAAAAAAGCTGTCGAGATAAATTCTAAGTTAATTTTATCACAAAAAAATTTTATTTTTTCAATTTGTTTTTTTGTTAATTCACGTCTTTTTAAAATTTTATATAAACTTTCTTTTTTACAAATTATTTTATTTTTGTTTTTAGATAAGATTTTATATTCAAAAATTTGTTTTTTATTGGCCATTAACCTATCAGCATCCATCATCTGTATTTTAATTGCATTAGCCCCAGATTTTTTTACTTTTTTACAATAGTCAATACATGATTCGAAGCCTGTATGAGTTGGGCCTATTTCAAAGGTTATATAAACCTCTTTTGAAGTCTTATTTAAGTCACAAATTGAAACCATACTATGAGTTTGAATGTTTATTTTATAAAAAAATACTATATAAGTACAATTTGATTTTATCAAATATAAACAGCAAACAAATGTTTAATAATAAAACTATTTTAATAACTGGTGGAACTGGAACTTTTGGTTCCAGCTTTTTGTCTTATATAATCAACAACTATAAACCAAAAAAAGTTATAATTTTTTCACGAGATGAGTTTAAACAGTTCCATCTGGCAGAAAAATTAAAACGTCATAAAAATTTTAATAAAATAAGATTTTTTTTGGGTGACGTTAGAGATTATGAAAGACTGTTAATAGCTTTTAAAAATGTAGATTTTGTTATTCACGCTGCAGCTTTAAAGTATGTCGATATTGCTGAGTATAATCCTATTGAATTTGTGAAAACAAATATTTTAGGTTCCCAAAATATTTCTTTGGCAGCTATCGAGACAGGCGTTAAAAAAGCAATACTGCTTTCAACTGATAAAGCTGTTAATCCTGTAAACTTATATGGTTCAACAAAGCTTGTAGCAGAGAAATTAATATCAGCTTCTAACAATTACACTTTAAAGGGAAAAACAAAACTATCAGTAGTAAGATATGGAAATGTATTTAATTCAAGAGGTTCAGTTATACCAAAGTTTCTGTCATTAAGAGACAACAACAAAAATTTACCAGTAACAGATAAAAACATGACTAGATTTTTTTTAACTGTCCATAATTCGATAAAATTTGTAATTAATTGTTTCGATATAATGCAAGGTGGAGAAATATTTATTCCAAAATGTAAAACAATTAAGATTATAGATTTAGCCAAAGCTATTTCTAAAAAAAGTAAAATTTTAACAGTAGGAATTAGACCAGGCGAAAAAATACACGAATCATTAATTTCAAAAGATGAGTCAGCTTTTATTATTGAGTTTAAGAACTTTTATTGCCTTATTTCAAGAAGTAATTCAAAGTCACTTAAAAAGTATTTTACTAATAAGTTTGGAAAAGGTAAATTAGTAAAGGCTTTTGACTATTCTTCTAACAACAATGATTTTTTAAGTATTAAAGATATTGAAAGCATTATAAAAAAAATAACAATATAACTATTTTAAAAGTTTATTTAAAAGAATAGAAATAATCTAAAAGGGCATCCAGTTAAATTAAAAGATATTGTCTTTTTAAAAATAAAATGAATAAACTCTTTTTTTTAATTTTAGGGTCTAATAGCACTCTCGGATCAAATATAGTAAAATATCTTAAAAAAAAATATAAGACCGTTGTAAGAAAAACTCAAATTATTTCACACCGTATTTTTTAATAAAATTTTTAATTGTCAAAACTACTCTGCTAATGTCTTTTGTAGTTAAATTAACATGAATTGGTAACGAAATCGAACTACTTATATACTTTTCAGAATTTAAATGGGGAGATGTTTTAATACAGTCAAATTTATATATTGGGATATAATGTTGTTGTAGAAAAATTTTATTTTTTCTAAAAAAATCAAATATTTTATTTTTCTTACATTTCAAATTTTTCATTTTAAAGTGGACAATCATTAAATGATACGAGGGTTTTGTATCTAAAGAATAATTATTAAAAGATATAAAATTACTGAATTTTTTAAGTAATTTTTTATATTTAAAGTAAATTTTCTTTCTATAGGATAAAATATAACTTATTTTTTTTAGTTGAGTCACTCCTAGCGCGCAATTAATATCACTCAATCTATAATTCATTCCAAAATGCTTAATATTGTAATTCCAATAATCTCTTTTTCTCAAAATCCCATGAGAAATATAATTGTTTATTTTATCATATCTCTTTTTATCTTTTAAAGAAATCGCACCTCCTTCGCCTGTTGTAATGGTTTTTAACGGGTGGAATGAAAAAATTGAAATATCTGAATGTTTGCAACTACCAATTTTATATACTTTTTTATTTATCTTATATGATGCACCAAATGCATGGCATGCGTCCTCAATTAAAATACTATTATATTTTTTTTTTAAATAATAAAAATCTTTTATATTTTCTGGAAATCCCCCTAAATACATATTTAAAATAGCATCAATTTTTTTTAACTTTCGATTTTTTATAATTGAAATGACATCATCTGGTTTCATTTGACCAGTATTTTGATCGACATCAGCTAAAAAAACTTTCATACCAATTAATTTTGCAATTCTGTAAGCAGATATAAAATTTACGCTCGGCATAATTATTGTAGATTTTTTATTTAATCCAGCAGCAATATAAGCCAAGTGTAAAGCTGCTGTTCCACTATTGCATACTTTAATATATTTATTATCCAAATATTTTTTTAAACCATTTTCAAATTTATCTACAAAATTACCTGTTGTAATTTTATCCTCCAACAAAGATTTTTTTACAGAAATTAAATCCGCGTTGTTTATAAATTGTTTACCATAATAAATATTTTTCATTTCTTTATAATATTTGCATTTTTACTATTTGAGGATAAGTCATTAAAAATTTAATAAAAAAATGAAACAAAAAATTATAAAGTCTCTTTATCAAGGTATATTATTTTATATACAATTTTTAATCACTTAATTTATTTAATAAATTTGATATTTTCTTATCATCATAATTAATTTTTTTCATTATTTTTGAAGCGTTTTTTGGATCTAATTTAAATGCTAACCTGAGTATATTCATCCAATTGACGTTATTTTTTGATCTTATTTTTTCTATTTGGCCAATTATTCTTGTATATTTTGTGTTTTTCATGATATTTAATATTTAATTAATCGATTAATATTTTAAACTATCACAAAATATTTTGAAAAATAAGAAAAAAAAAATCATTGAATACTGGAACTCTAGGGCTGTAAACGTTAATAAGAAATTATCTGGATCTAACGATGAACTGCTTCATAAATTTGAAACAAAGTTTATGAATGATCTAATTAAAAATAAAAATAAAAGTATTTTTGACTTAGGATGTGGAAATGGATCTTTTCTAAAAGATTTAAACAAATCTAAAAAATTTAAAAGAATAGTTGGAATAGATATATCTCATAATATGATTTCAGAGAGCAAGAAGCAGAATTTAAAAAACTCAAAATTTTATGTTAGCGATGTTGAACAAATATCCGATTTTAAAAATTTAGGTAAATTTGATTACGTGACTAGCAAAAGATGTCTTATAAATTTACTTTCTTCAAAAAGACAATTTCTTGTGATTAACAAGATTGCAAATTTTTTGAAAAAAGGTGGGTCATATTTTGCATGTGAATCTAGCTCTATAGCATTAAAAAATATTAACTTATTTAGAAAAAAAGCTGGGCTCAAAAACATTAAATCACCATGGCATAATTTATATATTAATGATCATGTATTAATCAAAAAAAATTTTAAAAACTTAAAACTTATAAAAATACATAATTTTACTTCAACTTATTATTTTGTTAGTAGAGTAGTAAATGCTTTAGTATGTAAGCAAAAAAAGGTTAAACCAAAAAACTCAGATTTAATATCTATGCTAGCATGGAATCTTGATCAATCTTTAAAACCTGATTTTTCTCAAACAAAAATTTATGAATTTAAAAAAATTTAAGAGATTAAATTGTGAAAAAATTATTTAAATCACCTACTTTTATTGCTGAAATATCAGCTAACCATAATGGCTCATTAATAAATGCAAAAAAATTAATTAAAGATGCCAAAAAATATGGTGCCGATTATGTAAAACTTCAAACTTATACACCTAACACTATGACATTAAATTCAAAGAAAAAAGATTTTGTAATAAGTAAAGGTCTTTGGAAAAAAACAAGCCTTTGGGATTTGTATGAAAAAGCTCAAACACCTTTTGAGTGGCAAAAAAAATTATTTGATTATGCTGCTAAAATAAAAATTAAATGTTTTAGCACTCCATTTGATGAGACTGCGGTAAATCTTCTTGAAAAATTAAATTGTCCAATTTACAAAATTGCCTCTTTTGAAATGAATCATATACCCCTCATTGAAAAAGTTGCAAAAACAAGAAAACCAATGATTATTTCTACAGGGATGGCAAATATCGAAGAAATTGATTTAGCATACGAAACTGCATTAAGGTACGGTGCTAAAGAGATAATTTTATTATACTGTGTAAGTAATTATCCAGCTAGAAGTGAGGATTTTAACTTAAATAATATTAACATATTGAAAAAGAGATATAATTGTAGAGTTGGGTTTTCAGACCATTCAGTAAATAATTCGATAGCGAAAGCAGCTTTAGCAGCTGGAGCAGAGATATTTGAAAAACACATAGCACTTAAAAATATTAAGGGAGCAGACTATAAATTTTCACTTAAAGGTAATGAAATTTTTAAATACGCTAAAGATCTTAAAGAAACTCAACTTTTACTTGGAAAAAATACTTTTTATAGAAATTTTTCCGAAAGAAATTATAGAAAGTATCGAAGATCAATTTATACTTCAAAATCAATTAAAAAAGGGGAAAAATTTAAAAAAGATAATATCACAATAGTCAGGCCAGGATTTGGCTTACAACCAAAATATTTTAAAAAAATTCTCAATAAAAGATCGCCATTTAGTATCCGAAAATTTCATAAAATACCAAATAACTTTGCTAAAAAACTTAAATTAACTTAAGGAGTTTTTTTTGAACAAAAAAAATAAGATATTGATAATCACTAAAAAAATTTGGGATAAAGAAAATTTTAAAATTATCCCAAAAAAGAATTTTTTAATCTTGAACAAACTAAATTATAAAACAATTGAAAAAATAAATCCTAAAATAATTTTTTTTATTCACTGGTCTAAATTTATAGAAAAAAAGATATTTGAAAACTTTGAATGTATACAATTTCACTCAACAGATCTTCCTTTTGGTAGAGGAGGTAGTCCGATCCAAAACCAAATACTTATGGGTATCAAAAATACAAAAATCACGGCATTTAAAATAGGTAAAAAAATAGATTGTGGACCATTTTTATTAAAAAGGTTTTTAAAATTACAAGGTTCTGCACAAGAAATTTATATAAATATGGAAAAAATCTCTTTACAAATGATTGTGAAAATATCGAAGATGGAAAAATTATTATTTAAAAAACAAATAGGTAAAGTAACCACCTTTAAGAGAAGAAGAAAAAATCATAGCCAAATTAAATTGAATAAAATTAATACTATAGAAAAACTATATGATTATATTAGAATGCTTGATGCTGATGATTATCCAAAAGCCTTTATGAAATTATATCCTTTTATAGCCAAACTAAGTAATGCTAAATTGATAAATAAGAAATTAAAAGCAACTATAGAATTTGAAAAAAATAATGAAAAATAAAAAAATACTTATTGTAGCTGCACATCCAGATGATGAGATATTAGGATGCGGAGGAACAATTTTAAAACTAAAAAAAAATAATTTAATAAATGTTATTTTCATGACAAATGGTACAGATGCTAGAGGAAAAAATAAAAAAGCATCCCAAAAAAGGATTAGTGGTTGTTATAATCTTTTTAAAAAACTAAAATTAAAAAAACCTATAATTTTTAACTTTCCAGACAACAAATTAGATACTGTTCCTCTTCTTAAGATTGTTAAAAAAATTGAAGAAAATATTTCAAAATTTAAGCCAGATATTATATTTACACATTTTGATGGATGTTTAAATATAGATCATCAAATTACATTTAAAGCTACAATCACAGCATGCAGACCAATAAAAAATAATACGGTAAAACAAATATTATCTTTTGAAGTGCCATCAAGCACTGAATGGTCATTATTAAAAGATAAAAAATTTCAACCAAATTATTACATAGATATATCTAGTTATATTAAAGAAAAAATTTCACTTATGAAATATTATAAAGATGAAATTAAACCCTACCCACACTCAAGATCTCTCAAATCTATTAGATCCTTATCAGAATACAGAGGAACTCATGTTGGTGTAAAAAATGCTGAAGCTTTCTATCTCTATAGGAGTTTAGATAAATAATTATATTTTTTTTTCAACGTTATTCTAAAATATAAGTTAAAGGAAACCCTCAGTTCATTTAACTGAGGGTTTATAAAATAACTTATTAACCTTATCGAAAAAATTTTTTTCAGTGCATAAATCAAGCCAATTGAGCTATTAGTACTGGTCAGCTACATGCGTTACCGCACTTCCACACCCAGCCTATCAACGTGGT
>MDTB01117321.1_pt1 | contig 15822 bp, 13 predicted proteins | sample 811161 | NCBI WGS metagenome assembly MDTB01 (sample SAMN05326650, study PRJNA326480) | marine metagenome | isolation source: seawater | place: Mediterranean Sea | collected 2009 | reverse complement strand
TTTTTCAATATCTACATGTATCCACTGAAAATCTCCAGTTGATTTTGCAAATTCATCTATTTTTTCTTGAGTAACTTCAAACCAATCACTTGGAGTTAGCGGTTTATCAATAAAAGTTTCAATTAGTGAAGGATTATCAATAATAATCATCTTAAATATATTTGTACATAAAATGTGATCTATCAGAAGTATGTTCCCTGACCTGTTCACTCCATCTTCCTTTTTCAACTGCTGTTGCCCATTCAGGGCTTTTAACAACATCTGGAGAATTAATTTCATATAGAGCTACAAATTTTTGGTGAGGAGCGTCCATATTTTTAGTTTCTCCAGCAATAGAAAATTGAAAAGGTTCACCTTTTCCTCTTGTAACTTTATTTACACCAGGTACTTCTAGTAAATATGGGACATGTTCATCGTCATAAACTTCATTGAACAAATCTTCATATTCAGATTTTACATTCATTGAAACAATGAAAAGGTATTTTGAATCGTTCATGGTTTTCCTTCTATATTTTTTTAATAACAAATTTAAATATATTTAAAATTAAAACAAAATTAAAGTGATTAAAACAATTCTTGTAAAAAATATTACTCTTACTAAAATATAAATATGTCATATAGAAAAGATTTTAAATTAGAAGGAGTAATACCAGCCACATTACTCTCATTTAATGATGACATGTCTATCAATGAAAAAGAAAGCAGATCTCATATTAAATCTTGTGGGTTTACAGATGGCATTTCTGCTATAACTGTAAATGGCCATTCTTCTGAGATACATGCTTGCAACTTAGATGAGCAAAAGAAAATTTTAGAAATATCTTTAGATGAGGTTGGAGACAAAGTACCAGTTATAAATGGTGTATATTCTGATGGAAGTTTAGAAGCCGCAAAAATTGCAAGTATGGCACAAGATTTAGGTGCGTCTGCTTTATTATGTTTTCCTCCTCAAAGTATGAGTATGGGTGGATCATTAAGACCAGAAATGGCAATTGAACATTTTAAAAGAATATCAGATGCGTCAGATTTACCATTAATATGTTTTAACTATCCATTATCTGGTGGATTGTCTTATCCATTTGAAACTTTACTGAAATTATTTGATGAAGTTCCAACAATCAAAGCAATTAAAGACTGGTGTAATGATCCAATGGTCCATGAAAAGCATATTAGAATATTTCAAAACTTACCAAAACCGGTTAATGTTTTGACTACACACAGTGCATGGTTAATGTCTTCTTTAGTGATGGGGGCAAATGGCTTGTTATCCGGAGCTGGTAGTGTAATTGCACCATTACAAGTAAGATTATTCAATGCAGTTAAAAATAATAATTTAGAAGAAGCTAAAGCTATCAATGATAAAATATTTCCTTTAGTTCAATTATTTTATAAGCCTCCTTTTTTAGATATGCATAATCGAATGAAAGAAACTTTAGTTATTTTAAATGCAATACAAAAAGCTATAGTTAGGCCACCTCTCATGAAATTACCATTGGATGAAATTGAAGAATTAAAAAAGACTGTCAATAAAATAAATTTAGATAATAAATTAAATTTTGTAAAAACTGTTGGCTGATAAATTATTAGATATTGTTAATTGAATTTAATATTGTTTTTTTACCAACTTTTCTAATCAAGTCTCTTTTATAACTTGCTGAGGCATGTTGATCATCTTCTATTTCTAAATTCCAAGCAAAGTCATTTAGTAATTCATCAACAAATTTTAAATTTTCCATGCCCCACTCAATTACTGTAGGTTTAGAAGGAATGCCGCCAAGAGCAAATCTAATTTTATTGTTATCAGTTACTACTGCAAATGCAGCTATTGCATAATCTGAGAATTTTTCTGAAACCTCGTCAAATGCGTAACCAACAGAATGTTTTTTTGTAGGTAATTCTAATTTGATAGCTATTTCATTGGAATTCTTTGAAGTTAAAAGTGGTCCAAGATAAAAATCATTAGCTGAAATAAACCTTAGCCCATTTTTACTTTTAAGATGAATAGTACCATTTAAAGCTAAAAAACATAATGGCAGTTCTGATGTAGGGTCTCCATGACAAATTGATCCTAAAACTGTTCCTCTAGCTCTATGTTGAATTTGACCTACATAAGGGATTGCTTGATAAATTAATGGTAATTCATTTTTTAAATCAGACCAATTTTCAAGATCTAATTGTCTAAACAAGGGTCCAATTTCTATTTTATTATCCTTTTTTTCTAATGAAATTACATCTTTTAAAAAATTGATATCAACAATAATTTCTGGGTTTGCAATTCTCATATTCAACATTGAAATTAAAGATTGGCCACCAGCAAGAATTTGAGCTTTTTCACCATGAATACTTAGAACATCGAGAACTTCATTTATTGAATTACTTTTAACATATTGAAAATGACAAGGTTTCAAATTTATATTCCCAAAAGTTTTAAAAGTTTTTTTAAAAATGTTTTATCTGAGCATTTGTTTAAAGTAAAAGATTGAAAGATTTGGTTAACTATCAATTTTACTGATGCATTGATTAATCTATTACCAACCATCATAATTTTTCCATCTACTTTAGCGCCATAAAAATAGGATAAAAAACTCTTGTTATTTTTACTAGTAATTAAAATTTTAGCACTTCCAGTTCCATTGCCTAACTTACCATGGCCATTTCCAACAATTTCAAATGATTTTTTTTGTTTAATTTTTTTAATAGAAACATTAAAGGAATATTCTCCTTTGATTGGTCCAATACTAAGTTCAATTATTCCATTTAAATTATTTTTAGTTGTTTCTTTTAAAAATTTACATCCAGGGATAATTTTATTTAAATTTTTAAAATCAAATATTTTGTTCCATAATTCATTTTGATCAATATTTAATTCAAATTCTCCAGTACCATTTATAGGATAGTTTTTAAAATTAACATTTTTACTTATATATTTAGGCTTTTCTTCAGTTTTATTTATATTTAAATATTGATGAACTTTAGTATTTGTTAAAGGAAGCTTAACATCTTTAATTTTCAAAGCATCTGAAATAGCGTTTGCAATAGCAACTGGTGTAGACATGCAATTTCCTTCACCAAGACCTTTAGATCCAAGAGGTGTGAATGGACTTGGAGTTTCTATGTGAATTATCTCAGGTTCATTAACCTCATATGTTGATGGCAAGTGATAATCTTGAAAGGAACCAGATAAAAAACTTCCATTATCATTGTATTTAAATTCTTCTAAAAGGGATGCGCCAACTGCATGTGCATATGCACCATATATTTGACCATTTGCTAGCAATGGGTTAATAATTTTACCTGCATCGTGTCCAGTAACATATTCATCAATTTTAATTTTAGATGTTATTGGGTCAATTTCAATACCACATACATCAAACACAAAACCATAAGCAAGTGAACCATTAATTTCATCTTTTTCATTAGGTGGACTTAATTTTTCATTACCCCAAAAAACAGTTTCTTTCAAACTTGGGTTCATTTTTTCTGGCAAATTTTCAGGAGACCAATGTGGTATTCCGGCAAGTCTTTTGAAATTTAAATAATTATCAGAATTTTTTTTATCATAAACTTTTCCTGTACCAAACAGAATATTTTCACTTTTACAATTAAGTTCACTTGCTGCAATTTTTTGCAATTTTTTCTTAAGATTGATTGCAGCATTAAAAGCTGAACCAGCTACAGCTCCTGCAAATCTACTTGAATAATTTCCTGCAGCTATTGACCAAGCATCTTTATGTGTATCGTGAGTAGTATTGACAAAAATGTCATTAATCTTAATTCCAAATACATCAGCAACTATTTGACTCAAAATTGTTTTATGACCTTGACCCTGTGGCAGACTATCACATGTAACATAAACACTTCCTGTTGGACCTATTGAAATGCTTGTAGATGCTAATGCACCCCCTTTATGCCCAGTTTTTTCTCTTTCTTTAAAGGGCAAAGCTGTTGTAACATACCCCATATTTGATATAGAAGGTTCAATAATGGAAGAATATCCAACACCATAAATTTTACCGTTTTTAATTGCATCACTTTTATTCTTTAAAATTTTTTTATATGTAGAACTTTCAATCACTTTTTTTACAAGTTTTTGAAAATTACCCGAATCTAATAATGCTCCGGCAGGTGATTTATATGGAAATTGTTTTTTCTCAACAAGGTTAATTTTAATAACATCAATTATATTTATATTCAATTCAACGGCAATTTGATGAACTAATCTTTCTAATGCAAAATAATGTTGAGGTCCACCAAAACCTCTGTTTAAACCAGATGGAGTTTTATTTGTTAATATAACTCTATTTCTACATTTAATATTTTTTACTTTATATGCTCCACTAAGATTCCCATGCATTCTATAAAGTGATGCTGGCTCAGGTGCTCTTGGATAAGCTCCAACATCATCTATCTGGTCATAATCTAAAGCTTCTATAAGTCCTTTTTTATTAACACTTGCTTTTATTTTAGTTAATCTGCCAGTCGCTGAAGAAGCTGCAGTAAGATGTTCTAATCTATCTTCTACCCAAATCACTTGTTTATTTGATAATCTTGAAGCTAAACAAGTTAAAATAATCATAGGCATTATCGCTTGTTTAATGCCAAAACTTCCTCCAGAATCTTCAAAAGATATTAATCTTAATTTTCCTTCTTCTACTTTTAGAGCGCGAGATAAAACAGAATGTAAACTAAATGGACCTTGAAAGTTAGACTTTACATCATAAACACCACTTGAATAGTCGTATTCACTATGTACAACAAATCCTTCAAGAGGAGTGCAACTATTTCTTGGATATTCTACTTCGATTTCAATAATTTTGTGATATTTTGTAAAAAATCTATTTGGGTTTCCGTATTCAAAAATTCTATCACTTACTACATTTGACTTAAAATTTTTTTTATGTACAAATTTTGTTTTTGTATTAAGTGCATCTTGAATTGAGATAACTGGTTGATTGATCGAATAATCTACACTTATTAGTTGAAGCGCATCTTCTCCAATATATCTAGAAGTTGCTAAAATAATAGCTATTGGTTCGCCAACATAATGGACTTCATCAATAGCACAACACCATGTTTTAAACTCAGTTCTTATAACAGATAAAAGTGGATTTGATATTTTACTAAAATCTTTTCCAGTAATAATTTTATAAACACCTTTAAGTTTTTTTGCTTTTGAAAAATCAATACTTATTATTTTTCCAGATGCATGTTCTGATCTTAAAACTACTGCATGAAGCGCATCTGGTTTAAACGGTGTGTCACTTCCAAATTGTCCTTTTCCATTTAGAAGTTTATCATCTTCGATTCTATTTATATTATTTCCAATGAAGCAATCAATAGGTTGGTCTTCAAGCATTGAATTTAATTACCTTTATAGGAAGGAGAGCGTTTTTCAGAAAAACTCTTAACACCTTCTTTGAAATCATTGGAACTTCTTAATCTGCCATATGCTTCACCCTCAAGATCTATAGACGTGTGAAGAGTTGCATTTTGAGTTGCGTTTAAAACAGATTTTACTGTTCTTTGGGCTAGTGGAGATACAGTTATAAGTTCTTTAACTAGTTTTTGTGTCATATGCTGAAGATCAGGGGTATCAACAAGTTCACAAGCAATACCTAATTTAAAAGCTTCTTCACCAGATAGTCTTTTTCCTCGCATAATAATATTTTTAGTTCTTGAAATACCAATCATTTTTGCCAATCTTGCCGAACCTCCTGAACCAGGGATCATGCCAATTTTCATTTCAGGTAATGACAATTGAGAATCTTTTGTAACTATCCTGAAATCGCAAGCTAGAGAAAATTCGAAACCAACACCAAAACAATAACCTTGTATTGCAGCAATTACAGGTTTTTTAATTTTTTCAGGTGTCATTACATTTTGTGCTAAAATTGATAAATCTTCTGGAGTTTCCTCAAGAAAACCTGCTATATTTCCACCTGATGAAAAATTTTTACCATCTGCTCTAAGTACAATTACTCTTATTTTATCATTCTTATCTAGTTCATGAAACTGTTTTGCCATTACCTCTCTTTGTGAGAAGAGAACTACATTTAAAGGTGGTCTTGATAATACTAAGTCTGCTCTATAATTGCTTTCATCAATCTCAATTCTAAATCCATCAAATTTTGATATTTTCAAAATGTCCCTCGGTAAATAATTCTATTCGGCGGCTTTGTTAGGTTCTATAGGTACATCGTATTTGTCCATCACTTTATCAACTACTTCCTCAAAATGATTCCAGGGTGTTTCTCTAAAGTTATGATTTCTTATAATAAATGATGCACCAGCATAAAATTTTTCATATTGTAATTGCCTTCCAGCAAATTCTGATCCAACAACATCCCATGCTAATTTAAATAATTTCATTCTATCTAAAGCATTCATTTGGGGTGTTTGAAAATAAGTTTCAAAATCATTTAACAACTCTTTATTTTTCATCACTTTAATACTTGCAGGCATTTGAAATACACCACCACCACATAAAGTTCTTAATTCATCAATAATCATTGAATAATTATCAGTACAAAAATTTAAAGCTGCGTACATAATACGTCTATTAAATGTTTTATAATTTTCTGGCCAATTTTCAGCATTTTCAATTTGTCCATAAATCATCCCAGAAAGGGTAGATTCTAATGCTGACATTTTTCCTAGAGTTTCTCTTACAGCTGGAACTTCATCTGCACCCGTTGCTTTTGCAACTTTATAACAAAGGCCAACAATTAATTCCATTTTTGACCAGTATCTTACGTTTGATTGGTGATTTCCGTAACAGTGAGCAGGAGTCTTAAAGTAAATTTCTCTAGCTTGAATAGCATCATCTTTAACAAAAATTCTTTCCCACGGAACTAAAACTTTATCACACATTACAAGAACATCTGTTTCATCTTGGTTCCAAGATAAAGGTGCATCAAATTGGTTATCATAATGATTTGAAAGAGGTTGTCTCATCCACAAAGATAAACCATTTGAATTACATGGTATTGCACAGGTTATAGATTGTTTTACTTGATCAGGCGCCAGAGGTATTAAGTTTCCTATCCAAATTTCATTTGCAAATATTGCACTTGTTGCAAGCATTTTCATTCCAGATATAACCACACCTTTGTCATTTTCATCTACAACAGATAATGTGGGTATTGGAAGATTTCTTTTTTGATAAAATTCTGGATTTCTAGCAGCTTGAGGAGGTACAACTGCATATGATGCAAAAACATCATTCTTTTTCATGTATTCATAATAATTTAACAAGTTTTGACTAAATTTATATTTGTCATTATCAAAAATTTCTGTGCTAGTTGACATTCCTGTTACAAAACTTGCAACATGATCCATTGATCTGCCCATCATTCCAGAAGTATGGTCAGCAATAATTTTATGAGCTTTTGAACGTTTTCTTAGGTCATCTTTAGATTTTGCTCGTATAAACCATGCTGAATAAGTTTCACCATTTTCATCATACGTTAATTGTGCTTTATATTTTTTTGAATGCTTTAGATCATACAATTCAGCAACAGTTTTAGCTGCTCTCTTTAATGAAGGGTGTTTAGTAACATCAGAAACTTTCTCATCTCCAATATACACAACTCTTCCATCTTGAAGTTGTTCTAGATGATTTTTTCCTGTTTTAATCACTAAAAATCTCCATCAGTTTTATAATAATGTAATTCAAACAAAGTACATCCGTTATTAGATTTAAATGGTCCGTGATATACTCCAGGAGGTCTACAAGCATATGTAGCTTTGTCAAATGAATTTCCACCATTCCCATTTTCATCATTGCCTACGACTAAATCTCCTGAGACTAAAAACACTTCTTCCCAATGATCATGAACAAATGGTTCTTTTGTGAAAACACCTGGATCAAAACGAAGTAATCTTGATCTGCTTCCTGTTTTAGTTTGTTCGTTGATATCAGAAGCTAAGATTTTTTGTTTAATGCCTTTGGGGTAACCTAAAGGCGTTTTCCATCCATCCTTGTTTGATACAAATTCAAATTCAATGTGTGGTTTTCTGCTCATAGAAATATTATTATATTTTTGAAATTAATTGTCTAGTTCATATTCACCAGATAAAATTTTTCTTCTTAAGATTTTACCTGTTGGAGATTTTGGTATCTCCTTGATAAAAACATATGACTTTGGCCTTTTAAAGTTAGAGAGATCCGATTTTTTACAAAATTCATCTAATTCTTCAAAATCAATATGTTTTTTACTTTTGATAAATGCAGTTACTTTTTGACCCCACTTTTCATCTTTTAGTCCAACCACAACTATTTCCTGAACTTCAGGATGTAGTGATATAATGTTTTCAATTTCTATTGGAAAAACATTTTCTCCTCCAGTTATAATCATATCGTCTACTCTACCTGTTACAAATAAATCTCCACTTTGATCAAAAAAACCTGTATCTTTAGTAAAATACCAATTATCTATAATTGAGCTTTGATCTGCATCTGGTCTGTTTAAATATCCATGAAATGCTTCATCATTTTTTATATACGCAATTATTTCGCCTTCTTCGTTAGGTTTAGTTTTAGCGTTTATATTTTTTGAATTAATTTTAACAATTCTTATATTTTGATTTATTCCAGCTTTTCCAGCTGAACCTGGTTTATTAAGAGCATTTGGTTCAATTGTAAAAGTATATATTTCTGAAGAACCATAATGATTTATTAACTGTGAAGGAGAAAAATTTTGTTTAATTTTCTTTAATAAACCATCTGTCATGGGAGCTCCTGCAAAACCTAACTTATGACATGTTAACAATTTATCCTTTTCGAAATGATGTGAGTCAATTAAATCGTGATAAAGTGTTGGAACTAAATATAGAGATGTTATTTTGTTTTTATAAATTAACTCAATAGCTTCTTCTGGATTAAATTTGGTTTGGGTTATAAAGTTTCCATTTAACAATGTCATAGATAAAAGTGATCTGACACCCATTGTATGATAAAGGGGCATGACACCTAAAGTGGATTCATAACGTTCGTATTTATTTTGAGCAATGTGTGCTATTGCTGAACTTCTTTCTGCAAAATGAGACCTCGGAACACCCTTTGGTTTACCTGTGGTTCCAGAGGTGTATAGAACAATTGAACAATCTTTATGTTTAGCATCAGACGTTTTATAATTTTTATCAATATTTAAAAAATCATTAAACTTATTGAATTTATTATTTTTTAAAGAAGTTGAGATTTTTATTATATCTTTATGCAAATTTGATATTTTAACTTCATTTTCTGAGTATTCATCAAAAATGATACATTTTGAGCTTGAGTTTTTCATAAAAAAAATAATTTCTTGAGATTTAACTCTCCAATTTATTGGTACAATTATAATTCCTGTAAGTTGGCATGCCCAATGAATTGTACAAGCTTCAAAATTATTTGGCAAAAGGGTCATTAACTTTTCACCTTTTTTTAAGCCAAGTTTTTTTAGCGAAAAAGATAAACTTGAAATTTTTTTGTACCAGCTATGATAACTAATATTTTTGTTTTTAAATGTTATGGCAGTTGCACTTGGATCGCGTTCAACTGATGAAATAAATGTTGAGCCTAAATCAATCATCTATGTTTTATTAAATCTTATTTTCATTACTTCATGAACAGCTTTCACTATTCCAGTATATCCAGTACATCTACAAATGTTTCCGCTTAATTTTTTTCTAATTTCATCTTCATTAAGGAAAACATTATTTTTTAACAAATAAACTATTGTTGTAATAAATCCTGGAGTACAATAACCACATTGAAGTGCATGAAATTTTTTAAATGCTTTTTTAAGATCATCAAATTCATTGGTTTCAAAAATTCCTTCAATAGTTGTAACTTCACCTGTATCAACTTGTGGAGCAAGCATAAGGCAGGATCTTATAGGTTTGTTGTTAAATAGTATAGTACAGGCGCCACAAATTCCATGTTCACAACCAACATGTGTTCCCGTTTGACCACAATCATATCTTAAAAAATCACTCAGAAGTTTTCTTGGTTTTACTTTTTTTTCTATTAATTTAGTATTTAATTTAAATTTAATTGCTACAGTATTTTGATCATTGAAAGTTTTCATTTTAAATTTTTTTTTGCTCGTAATCATTTATTAATTTAAATCTCATTGTTTTACCAGAGCCAGTCCTTGGAATTAAATTGGTTTTTTGTATAATATCTGGTATTTTATAATTTGATAATTCATTTTCACAAAATTTTTTGATTTCCTCTTCATTAAAATCTTCACCTTCTTTTAAAATAATAAATGCAGCTGGAACCTCTCCAAGCTGATCATGTTTTAAACCTACAACTGCACAATCTAAAACTTTAGGAAATTTTAAAATAACCTCTTCAATTTCGGTTGGAGAAATATTTTGTCCACCCCTAATAATGATTTCTTTAAGTCGTCCAGTTATTGTTATAAAACCATTTTGATCTTGTTTTGCTAAATCTCCAGTATAATACCAACCATTTTTTAATATTTTATTAGTTTCATTTTGTTTTTTGAAATATCCAATCATTACATTTGGACCTCTACAAATTAATTCACCTTCTTCACTTGGTTTCACATCAAGACCATTACTATCAATGATTCTTACGCTCATGCCTGGTAATGGAAGGCCGCATGAGCCCATGTTCCTTTGTTTTCCAGACCAATTCATTGTTACCATTGTTGAAGTTTCTGTAATGCCATATCCATCTAAAAGTTCTATATTAAAATAATTTTCAAAATTATAATTTAATTCAGCAGGCATTATAGCTCCAGCTGATACGCATCTTTTAATATTACTTAAAGTTAAGTTATCTTTCTTTCCAGTTGAAAGAAGATAATGAAACATTGTCGGAACGCCTGGAAGAAAATTAAATTCTTCCTGTTTAGCTTTGGTAAAAATTTCTATTGGTGAAAATTTAGGCAACAAAAATTCTGATGCACCAGAAGCAAGAACTCCAAGCACACACAAGTTTAATGCATAAGAATGAAACAGAGGTAATGGTGATAAAACTTTAGAATTTTCATTAAGACCGGCAATTGGCATCCAACATGAAGCTATTACCCATAACATACCTCGTGTTGTAAGCAAAACACCTTTAGGTTGACCTGTAGTTCCTGATGTGTAGAGAATATAACAAGGCTTATCAATATCATCTTTTAATAAAATGGATTTATGATTTATCTTTCGAATTTTTGAAAAATTTAAATTTTCAATTTCATCATCAACAGTAATAATTTGTATGTTTGGATTTAAATCAAGTTTACTTTTTATTTTGTGTTTAATTTCATTTGTTGTGATTACTATTTTTGTATTAGAATCGTTTAACTTATAGTCAATCTCAGATAAGGCAGAATCATAACTCATTGGCACCACTAAACAACCTAATCTTATAATTGCAAAACAAGAAATAATCCAATTTACCGAATTAGGTAGAATTATTGAAACAGCCTCTTCAGAATTTAGATTTTTACTACTGAGATAAAATGATAAATTTCTAGTTTCAATTTCAAGATCATTATAGGATACACACTCATTTTCATCAGCATAGGCAATTTTATCTTTGAATTGTTCTGCTTGTTTTTTGATTAAATCATTTATTGGTTGAATAATTTCTTTTCTTATCATTAAAGTTTCCGAGTTTCTAAATCATACTATATCCGCCATTGATGCTAAATACTTGTCCAGTAATCCATTCAGCGTGCTTTGAACTTAAAAAAATCACCATTGGTGCAACATCAGAGGTTTTTCCTAATCTTTTAATTGGATATGATTTTAATATTTTATCCATATGTTTTTCTAATATGTCGTTATCTGTATGAGTTGTTTTAACTAGACCTAATGAAATAGTATTTACAGTTATAGAGTATCTTCCAAACTCCTTTGCAAGTGACTTACCTAGTGCAATTGTGCCGCCTCTTGCAGCGGCTGTTAATGCTAAATTAGCTTCACCAACCCTTGAGCTGTCTCCAACGATATTTATAATTCTACCATTTTGGTTATCTATCATTTTTTTTGAAACTAAATAACAACAATGAATAGCTCCTTTTAAACTTATATCTATTTGTTTATTCCAATCATCTGAATTTGTTTCAACAAATTTTTTTATTTTAGTATACCCAGCATTATTTATTAAAATGTCAATATTCCCAAAATCTTTATCTATCATATTTAATGCATTTTGAGTTTCATCAAACTTTGAAATATCTAATTTATATGCTTTTACATTAACTCCCATTTTTTTTATTTCAGCTTCAGTTTCTTTTGCTTCGTTTTCAGATGAATTGTAAGTAAAAGCAATATTGACTTTTTCTGTAGCTAGGCTTAATGCAATTTCTTTTCCAATATTCTTTGATCCCCCAGTTACTAAAGCTACTTTGTTTTCTAATTCAAATTTCATTATTTTTCCTCGTATTTATTAGAGTATATAATTTGTTTGGTGTAATTGGAAGTTCAGTGATTTCTATATTGAGATGTGAAATAGCATTGCTTACAGCGTTTGCTATAGCTCCTGTTGCTCCAATAGTTCCACCTTCTCCCATCCCTTTAAATTTTCCTAAATTATTAGGTAAAAAATTTTCTAGATGAGAAATAGAAATTTCGGGAATATCAAGTGAATTTGGTATTAAATAATCAGCTAATGTTGCTGTTTCTAATTGACCGGTTTCATTATATTTCATTTCTTCAAATAAAGCAGCTCCAATTCCTTGTGCAACTCCTCCTTGAACTTGACCGTCAACAATCATTGGGTTAATAACTTTTCCGCAATCTTCGGCTACGACATAATTGACAATTTTAATTTTAAAAGTTTCAGGATTAATTTTTACAGAAGCTATGTGAGTTGCGGTAGTACTAGCACCAAAAATAGGGTCATAAGATTCAATAAAAATTAAGGGTGTTCTTAATTTTATTGGTAATGTTTGCATATCAGAATATACAATTTTTGATAATTCTGGAAAACTAAGTTTTTTATTAGAGTTTTTTTGAACAATAAAATTATCCTCTATATCAAGTTCTGTTTTTGGAGTACTTAAAATATGCGAAGATACTTTAAGAATATGATTTTTGGCTTTTTTTGAAACTTTTATTGCTGCACCACCTGCAAGTGCAGCGCTTCTGCTAGCATATGTTCCAGTTCCATGAGTTATAAGCGAGGTATTTCCTTGTTTTATTTTAATTGAATTTGGTGTAACACCTAAGTGATCTCCAACTACTTGAGATAATGTAGTTTCCAAGCCTTGCCCATGCGAGGCTATGCCAAATGTAGCAGAAATACTTCCTGTTGAATCAATTTCTAATATTGAAGTTTCAGAACCTGTATTAAGAGGCATGCCTGGAGCAACTGATATCTTGGATCCTATTCCAGTAAGCTCGCCATAGGTTGCTATTCCAACACCCTCCCATTTTTTTGTTGTTTTAATTTTATCATAATTTATTAAACTTAAAGCTTTTTTTAAACATTCTTCAAAACCTACTTTATCCCAGATAATTCCAGAGCCAATTTTGTAAGGTTGGTCATTCTTTTGTATTATATTTTTAAGTCTTAGTTTAGAGGGATCCATATTGAGCTTTCTGGCAGCCATGTCAACCAAACTTTCAATAACAAATACAGCGGCAGGTCTACCAACACCCCTATATGGTCCAGTAGGAGGTTTGTTGGATGTAATACATTTTACGTTTGAATAAAAACTCTGAATTTTATATGGACCCTGTAAAAAACCTGCAACTTGCATTGGTTCTAGAGCTGCTGTCCAAGGGTAAATTGAATATGCTCCAATATCACCAAAAACATTTGAGTTTAAACTTATAAAATTTCCTTTTTTATCTACACAAAGTTCTGCTTCTATTATTTCTTCAAACCCTTGGCTTGTTGTTAAAAGGTCTTCGTATCTATCAGACACCCATTTAATTGGTGTTTTAAGCTTGTTAGCAAGTGCAACTACAATTAATTCTTCCATATACAAAGAAGCTTTTCCTCCAAAACCTCCTCCAACATCTGGAGCTATAACAGTAATTTGATTTCCATTAATACCTAAATAAGTCATTATCGCATCTTTAATAATACCAGGTACTTGAGTTGAAGAGTACAAAGTAAGATCACGAGTTCTTTTATTTATATCACAAACATAGGATCGGGGTTCCATAGCAAGAGGGGTCTTTCGACCCATTTTAAATATCTTTTTAATATTAACCAATTCATTTAGATTTATATCTTTAATCTTACCTTGAGCGAATGTTCTTTCTAAAATGACATTTGTTTTTAAATCAGGGTGAACAAAATTTTTTGTTTCATTCGATGCTTTTATTGTATCTATGATTGGTACTAATTCTTTTGTTTCAACATTGATTAAATTTATTGCATCCTCAGCAATATATCTGTTTTTTGCTACAACTACTGCAATTGGTTCTCCTAGATATCTAATTTTTTTATTACATAAAATATTTTGTTTAGTTGGAAGATATTTCTTCATTTTTGACCTAGATACAATTGGTGAAATATGTTTAAAATCATCATATAAAAAAATACCATAAACATTTTCTAATTTGATAGCTTCTTCCAAATCTATAGAAATAATTTCACCATGAGAAATATCACTTCTTAAAAAAGCAACATGATACATGCCAGGAAAATTTATATCTGCTGTGTATTGACCATTGCCAGACAATAGTCTTTCATCTTCAAATCTAAGAACATTTTTTCCTACATATTTTTTTTTATTTGTATTCATTTAATTATATTCAATTCCTAATTTAAAACTATTTTTCCATTGGAAATAATCATGACCACAAATCAATTTAATTTTTTTTTGTGAAAGCTTTTTGATTTTCTTATAAGATTTTAAAAGTTCATTTTCATTCCATGCATTTTTAGGAACTTCTTCATATTCTAAATTTCGTAAAAGACTTACAGCATCTGATGCAATTAAAAATTGATTTTTATCCATATTTACTAAAAGACCAATTGTACCTGGAGTATGGCCAAAAAGGTCTATTGTTATCAACTTAGAATTATTAAAAAAATCAAATTCTTTATTAATTTTTTTTAATCCCATTGGTAAATCCCATTCTTTTTTAATATAACCTAATTTATTTGCGTGATTAGAGCTAGCGGCTTCTAATTCGTTTTTATGACAATAAAATTCAGCATTTGTAAAAAATTCATTACATCCACAATGATCTGGATGTAAATGTGAATTTATTACAATATCAATATCAGTTGGTTTAATGTTGTTTTTATAAAGCTCTGAAATTAAATTTACTCCATTCATGTTTTTAGGTTTCATAATTTTTGATAACCCACCCCAACGTTCTTCTGCGTTAGATTCAACAGACGGATGACATCCAGTATCGAACAAAATGTTTAAATTTTTATATTGAATTAGTGTTGATATTACTGGTAGTAAGAATTTTTCATTATCTATTATTTCAGGAATAAATATTTTTTTTTTCATTTCAATTTGACCAGAATTTAAAAAGAAAAGTTTCATTTAATTTTCTTAGGGCCTAAGATTTGTTTTGCAGCTTTTATTATATTTTCATAACCAGTACATCTACATAAATTTCCCGACAATGCCTCTCTAATATCATTTTCAGAATATCTAATATTATCTTTGAGTAATTCATCGATTATCATTAAAAACCCAGGTGTACAAAAACCACACTGGAGGGAGTGATTAGCTTTAAATTTTTCAAGAATTTCTCTAGTTTCTTTTTTCTCTTGAAAACTCTCAATAGTTTCAACTTTTTTTCCATCAAGTTGGATTGCAAATTTTAGACATGATCTTGCTGTCAAACCATTAATTTTAATTGTACATGAGCCACAAACCCCATGTTCACAGCCTA